>Ga0307515_10010223_pt1 | contig 18018 bp, 14 predicted proteins | sample 17_EM_MG_FD_194513 | JGI IMG/M metagenome (GOLD analysis project Ga0307515, IMG submission 194513) | Populus trichocarpa ectomycorrhiza microbial communities from riparian zone in the Pacific Northwest, United States - 17_EM | ecosystem: Host-associated > Plants > Roots > Unclassified | place... | reverse complement strand
AAACTAATAAAACTTTTACAAAAGGACTAAGGTTAAAAAACTAGAAATTTAAAAAATATAGACCAAATTAGAGAATATAATATTTGATAAATTGAAATTTAAAAATAAAATTGAAAAAAAAAACTTCTACAAAAAGACAAAAAATAAGAAATTAAAATAATAGGGACTAAAGTTGAAATACTAACAACTAAGAAGGTCAAGCTGTAAGTTTCGAGGGAGGAGAGAGAGAAGAAGGAAAAAAAAAGTTAATTAGTAACAAATCAGACCATCAATAGACACATACACCGCATTAACAAGAAAATAGCATGACAACACTTTTAAAGTCACAATAAAAGAGCATTTTTAGACATTAAAAGATATTTCTCATGCGCTCTCGAGTAAGTTACACTTACATATCATTTTAAAAAATAAAATAAAAAATATTATTTTAATATATTTTTAAATAAAAAATATTTTATCCTTCCAACCATACCTAAAATTTCAATAGAGTTGAGAAATAGATTATCCTTAAATTTAATTTTACGAGAATAAGAAATGAAAGTAACTTATTAGGGCTTGTTGAGGTCAGAATCCGAATTGAAAGTCATATCATCTCCACCCTCCTATACTTGAAGCCTGCAATTGAAGTTGAAGGCACAAAAATCAGTCTGAGATGGGGGGTCAATTTTACAGGAGCTTGAGGATGACTTGTGCCCTGCCACTCATGACCCAGCTACCTGTAAGGTGCACCGACCCATTCATAAAAACATGACCAAGATGTAGCTCCATACATCTACAAGTAGGTCGGCCTTAAACTCAAAGCAAAAATGGTTCAAGCAGTAGTTGAAAAGTCCGTGTCCAGATGATCAAAGATTATGCATTACTCCCTATCTTTCTTATCTATTGTGATTATAATGTATTATAATCTCTTGGGAAACATAAATTTCCTCATTTGTGTTTGATTTTAAGATTAAAATTAGTAATATATTTTTTTTCAGGTAGGATTTGACAGCTCTCCTTTCCCTTATTTTTAAAGCTTCACAGGTATGTCTACCTGATGACAAAATCTCCACAGCAACCATCAACATAGGAACAAAAAAAAAAGTTTGCTGCAACCGACACTTTTGACCCCTTTCTTCGATGATACTTGTACAAGTGGCAACATGTTCAACATAAATTAGTACAGCAACCTTAGCTTAAAGTCGAGCCAGTTGGAGATGATGTTTGAAATCAACATAAAATGGGTTCTTCCCAAATGTTAAGCCATGGCAGGTCAAGACTCAAGGTACAAAGATCATTTCATGTCAGAAACCACCTAGTGTAAGAGCTTTGGGTGCATTTGAAGTCAACATTTCGACCAGAAACCAATGGTGAATAGGAAGACTTTGTCTCTTAAGACACAAGCTACACTGCCAATACCTCAACATGGATATGGTACAAGTTCTCCATGACAGGCTTCAATTCTCAAAGAATATATGTAGTTTCTTTTCTTGTTTTGTTCTGGTTTTACAGTCAGATGGTATAATCAAATTGGTATTTCAAAGAATGTTGAAGCAGCACCATCCCTTGAAGATTACTAGTTACAGTCCATTTCAGTCCTTAATTTTTTATAATTGAAACTCCCATAACCAAATATTTGAAGCTTTGAGCAGCTGGAATTGCTATTTCAAAAGGAAGAATTCAGCTATGCTTAAGGTCAACCAATCAAGTATGACATTTACAACTTTTACATTTCTAAATCTGAGTGAAATAAACCTGCCTGAACATATACCTACCTTACGTGTTTACAGAGCCCCTTCCACATGGCTGTATTTGCTTCTTATCAGCTAAAGCTTAATCTCGGGTATAGCACTGCACATAAGTAACAACTATGACATAGAATCTGATTACTGATCAGCATCAGCCATGGCTTGGACTTGAGCTGCGTACTGTAAGTTCCAGAGGACATCCTCGAAGGATGGACGAGTTGATGGTTCAGGAGATATGCATTTACTCGTGATGGAAACCAAAATTGATAATGACTCCTGTGAGCAAGTAGTTAAGACAATTGGATCCACAATTTTTCTTCGACCATCCTGGCTTCCAAAGGATGCCTGACATTTGTAACACCAGATCTCAGAGATATGTCATCAAAACAAATTAAAAACAAAATAAAGGTAAGAATTCATAGGACTTAAGCAAGAGTGACATTATGAAGAATGGAGGAAAATAAGATCCCTTTCCATGCCAAGAACCATCAAATGTATGTTTCTCACAATGCATAAAAACCTCAACACATTTTAAAGGGATGAAAATGGAAACTTGAAAGAAATGGGAAATGGAATGGCAGATTAGAACTAACCATTCAGCTGAATGGTAAAAATGGCAAGCAAAGCAATTTTAACCTTTAAATCGCACACGCGTGCACACACATATATAATAATGTTCCATAAAATAGAAAAATTCGTGAACATAAGAGATTTTGCAATACCATTTCATTTAGCAGAAATGCTTCTCCTTTCCCGGTTACTATAGGCCCAACGAGTGATTCAAGCAGTATGAACCCAAAGTTGTAGACATCATCCTCTAAGTTTATCTTGTGACTGCAGCAAAAGGATGGAACAAACTATTAAAGATACTGCAGCAGCAATTCAACAGTCAAGGAAATTTCAAACACTTCTTAGGCAGTGAATATTTCTTCCATGACCTAAACATGTCGTTTTACTCATTTATGCTGCCTAGATATGTCTTCAGTCAATTCTCACTTTTGAACTATCACTCGGGAAATCAAAAGAGATAGCTGTTGCATGTAACTAATTGTTCCACTCAACTGCAATATATGGTGAGCAACAACATTGTGGTGGGTACATTTCATTGTCAAGGGAATAAATAGCAACTTGGATAGTTACAGCAATTTAGTAGTAGCAATGGACCGGTGGCTGAGCAACAATCCTGGTTGTTCAGAGGAACAAATGCCAGTGAGTGCAGTTTGGATGTTCAGAGTGATAACGAGGCACAACTGACAGTAGTGGATGTTCAGAGGAACAAATGCCAGTGAGTGCAGTTTGGATATAGTCAGCATTAGTGGACTAATAACAGAACCCCGTCTCAGCTATAAAGATGACTACATGATTGAGGAGGTAAGTTAAGGTGAGCAGAATCAATGGCAACTGCAATCATAGTAGCAGAATCAATAGCTGAGACAGTGGTCGTAGGTGTTGGCATTCAGTGATGGTTTCAATTTAAGACAGCATTATCAGCTGAAGACATTTCATTAAAAATTGTCAAGGAATCAACTCAAGCCAAGAAATAATGGGGGTGGTGAGATTCAAACTCATGACCATTTAGTCAACAAGTCAAAGAACCATCTCAACCTAAAATTTTAAGTTGTATTACAAATCTCCAAACTAAGATTTATATGAACAATTGAAGTTAATACTGAATCTCCAGAAAACAAACTTCAAGATTTAAAATTTTTAACATGAACCACTTTTGTGCATTATATCTAGAACTTAATGCTTAGCAAAGTAGAATATATACCTTGATTTCAGGACATCTCCCTTTGCCTACAAAACAGATGAAATGCATCAGAATACACTCAGAACATAGATACCATTACAAGTTAAATAATTTAGCATGCGTAGCTGCCAAATGTACCTCAGGTTTTTCAATCTCATCTGTGATGATGGACATTCCATAGTCACTTAGCTTCGCAATCCGATGCTCATCAAGCAATATATTATCTGTTTTCAGTCTATTGTTAAAAGCACCAGGAATCACCCCGGTATGTAGAAAATGCACAGCCTTGGCAACACCAATAAGAATTGCCAATCTTTCTGGCCACCCAAGGGCTTTCTCTGGGCACATTTCTGGACATAGATAAGCAGCATTAGTAGTTGTTAGAGACTAGAGGCGATTGATAAAGCTATTGTGGGTAAAATATGGTAATAGCAGCAGCTTTTTTGTAGCAAGTCCTATAGGGTCAACCTGCTTATAAATTGGAAAAACCATGTGTAGTGCAAACACACACAAAAGTTTATGTGCTATTAAAAGGATGTGATCTTATGCTCTGAACCCTGAAGAAAGCAATACTGACCTGAAAGATGAGTACGATAGTTTCCATTGGGCAAATATTCATAAACAAGGAAGACTTTGGTGCTACTAGAATCATTTTGCAGGCCACTGTCAACGCAATGACCCAACAGACCAACCAAATGTGAATGGTGCAGCTTTGAAAGCAAATCCAGGCGAACCTTGAGATTTTGAATTGAATGCTTCTTCAACAAAGACAGTGATCGTATAGCAACACAGGTTCCGTTCTCCAATCTCCCTTTGTAAATCTGACAAGTACAAACAGATTAAATTGAACAGGCCCTTTGAGACGGACAAAAAAACTACTTCAACAAAAACATGCAACAAATGTTGTTCTCGGTGATGAGTGAGAGTGCAAAAAAGGCTTAGAAATTACATCAAATATTGTTCTAGAAGTAGGAAATAGATTTTAACCATATGCAATTCATACTCATTGCTGTAATAGTTCAAAATAGGTTTTTCCACTAAATTTTCGAAGAATAGTTGGGTTCTCATGAAGTACCTTCCCAATTGAGCCTTCTCCCATAAATGACGATGAATCAAAGTTGTTTGTGGCTTCCTTTAACTCTTCCAAGGTAAATACACGGCATGCTGGGGCTCCTTGTGTCCCTAGCTTGGCTGCTTCAGAAATGAATCCTGAAAGGAACAGGAAGGTTACGAATTAATTAATGCCGAGAGATTCCTTATGAGGAAAATAACATTATAGAAAATATTAGCACGCATTGCTATGGGACATACAAAAAAAGAAAAGGTTACTTGACAATGCTGTATGACTTACTGGCATTTGCTAGGACTTCAGAAGAAACCCCAGTTGGTATGTTATCTTGTTCAACCTTGGAAATTATATTCTGCTTGAATGTCCTTCTAGAACGGTATCTTCTGCGCAAAAAGACAACCAACAATGCCAAAAGACTGATAACAAGAACAGCTCCACCAATGGCAGCAACTAATATTCCTACTGCTCTGCATCTTGATTGTTTCCCCTCCTCATTAGCCACATTACAGTACGACTCCTGATGCTGGTTTTGGGAATCAACGGATAAGCAATTCCCTCCGAACTTAACGACTCTCTTATCTAGCATGCTTCCCAAGCAAGAGGGAAGTCCACCGATTAACTTGTTTGAAGAAAGATCGACAAACCCAAGTTTGCTGCCACAAAGAAGATGATTTGGAAGTGACCCACTCAGCATATTTGATGCTAAATTCAAGTAACTGATGTTCGGCAGAGAGAACATGGAAGAGGGAGGTGTTCCGCTGAGATGATTTAAAGACAAATCAAGGTGTTGAAGCTGATTCAGCTGACCAAATTGCCCAGGAATTTTTCCCGAGAAGGAGTTATTGCTTAGGAGAACTGTAATCAACTCTTTTGGCATTCCAGGTAGGTCAGAATCTAACTTGTTCTCTCTTAAATCCAACATATGTAGGCTACTTAAGGTGCTCAAATCAGGCAATTTACCAGTAAGATGATTGTGAGACAAGGCAATATCAGTTAGCGTTATGATTCTGCATATTGAAGAAGGAAACTGACCATTAAACCTGTTACTCTTCAAGCTCAAAATGGTGAGATTTGACAATGAATCCAGCCAATCAGGGACACTTCCATTGAAGTAATTGCCATCTAAAGTTAGAGAATTAAGCTTAACCAGTCTTGATAGCTGGGGTGGAACTGAACCAAAAAAAAAATTTGAGCACAAGTCCAAAACTTCAAGTGAATACAACCTGTGAATCTTATCAGGAAGTGGTCCCCAAATCCCCAAAGACACTAACCTAAGAACTTTCAAGCTAGTTAACCTTGTCAGTGTAGTAACAAAAGAATCAATTGAGAAACTTTCAGATAAAGTCTGATTAGGAATTGCAAATCCATTGAAGTCATTACTAACCTTGACAAGCTTGTCTCCCATAATTTTGAGTTCAGTGACAGTATTTTCCAGGCAAACAATACCCAGATTTGGACTTGAAGACAAGTTACAAAGGTCTCCATTGTAGCCTTCCAAAATATCCAATTGGGGAGGATGCTCTAAATGCTTCCTTAGTTGCAGAAGAAGCTGTAGCTGATAAGTTTGTGACTCATGAGTACTTGAAATAAAGAAACTCCATGAAAGATAGACAAAAAGAAGCCAGCTTGACCACCCCATTGAAGACAAATTTCAAGTACTAGACTCTAAATTTCACAGATTGTTGAATTCAAGACAAAAAAAAGGACCCCCGTTAAAATAGAACTTCTATTGCAAGTCCAAGAAGAGAACTTCACTAAATTCTACACTTGAAAACAAGGTGAAATCTCAAGTAAATGTCGGGGAAAAGCAAGGAAATTCTCCCGGGAAAATCAAAAGGGAACGCTTCCCAAGAAAATGCTACTAAACCTTGAAAGCAAGAGGATCAAAACCCCATGAGCCAAAACAAAGGAACATGAAGAAACGAGCAAAGTTTAATGAACAAAAAATGTCTCTGAACTCCGGAGTACAGCCCAGAAAAAACCCAGGAAGAAAAAAAGTAGAGACAAATGCAGAGGGAGTAGTAGTCAGAAACAAGATAAGACCTTGAAGAACTATAAAATTTGAGAGGTAAATGTTATTGATATGATAAGAATATCTATGCAATAATTGCCTGCGGTGTTATTAAATGAAAGTTGGACTGGATAATGCAAGAGGTAGTTGAAAAAGGTATGTACTGTAAGGAAAGAAACTGATAACAAGCATTTACTGCTGTGTTCAAGGCATTAATGGGGTCGGTTTTCTCGTAGAGAAAGACAAGCCAAGTGGGATTTTGGTGTGTATTTGTAGGTTGTAGCAGAGAAGAGTAAAAGGGAGAATGGAAGAAGAAAAATCAGTGGTTTGCTATGTTCTGTCTTTGTAATGTGTGTGCGTCTGTAGATTCTGTACTGTTGAGTGGTTAAACTGAATGCAGGGTTGTCTGTTTTCTGGCCTTTTTCTTTTGGAGAAATTTCTTCACTGTCTTAGGATTCTTTCGGTTATGGCAGCAATGCCATCACATGCTAGACCTTGTCTTCCGTTCCCTCTTTGTTTGAAATTGATTGGCTCTTGTTTCTTTTGACTCCTTTGACCTTTGATCTTTTCTTCTTATGTTTTTGTAAATTGGCAGTGATGACATGGAGAAGATGGCACTGGCATCGGCATCAGCATCGGAAATGGCTTCACTTGGTGAATCAATGAGGGGGGAAAAACACAAAATCCTGCAAAATATTATGATATTTGATCCAATGCAAAATCATATTTACCAAGGAAAAACCATGTAAATAGTGAAAAACTAAAAATGCGTTGCAGAGCTTTTTACCTTTAAGAATATAAATGAAGTCTATCTCATTAACTAAATTCTAAAATGCTCTATAATTTTTTACCCACCGGCAGCCCAAACGGGGGCTGAATGGGAAGGACGGTGTTGCTATTGTAACGCAAAAATTCAGCTAAAATCCCTTGAAAAGTCCTAACAAGTGGGACCATTAAGCACGGGCCAGCCTGTTTTTGAGTGCAAAGCCACGTTCTTTAAGAGAACCGTTGCCTTTAAAATAGAATCCCATGAAAATGCGAGCCCAAACTCAAATAAAATAAACATTAAAAAAAAAAAAAAACAAAGCTGTGTGCGGCTTTTTCTGTTCTTGCCTAGACATAGAGGCATGTTTGTTGGGGGGCAATAGCTGGATACTGAGATTTTTATATTAGGATTTGGCATCTGACTCAGTCAATCCCAATCTCATAAGGCCAAACCAAATAATAGAGCATATTTTTCATGTCAAGATGAAACCCTAATGTAAGATAGAATTGGATCCACTCCCTCATCTTGATATGGTCATAATTATATTTTCTGACACCGAGTTCTGTAAGAAAAGATGACAACAATCTTGGATTTTGGGAGGTAGACAATGTCAATTCAGGAATGTCCTGCCCGTGCATAAGAGAGAATGTCTTGTACACAACAAGCATTCAGAAACTTGATCAAGAGATACTGGCCTCAGGACCATATCTCAAACATTTTGTTTTTTAACGGTTAAAAATCAATGTTAACGGGGCCACTTAGATTCCATAGTGTTTTTGAATTGTTATAATATTTTGATATTAAAAATAAATTTTAAAAAATAACAAATATTATTTTAATATATTTTTAAATAAAAAAACACTTTAAAACATAATCTTTATCACTCTTCTAAACAGGCAGTAAAACACTCTCATAAACTAAACTCCACTGTTATGGATAGATGGATCATGGATGGTCGTTGTGTTTTAAGAAATAAACTCTTCATGAAAAAAGCCAGTGTATTGAACAAGACTTGGCTTTTGAAGTTTACTACGAGTTACCTGGTCTCACAAAAAAGAGCAAAAGGAATAAAGTGGAGAAAAAGTACTTGACTAGACGTTAGCGGAGTAATCATACATGCAACCTCCAAAGTTCATAAATTATTGAAGTCAGCAATGATTTAGCACACAAATCTTAAGGGTTATCGCGCATTATTAAGCTTTATGTGATCGAAGATGATTCAATTTTCAGTGAAAATGATGTTAAAATGACAGATACACAGTTCCTTCCTTCACTTGGTGCTTCTCAAGTTGCAACCAAAAGTAACATCCAGGCAATAGTGAAGTCACTGTAGCAAGCGCCAATTCTTTAAGAAGCTAACACAATGTTATGGCCTAGAATCTGCAAAAAGTAAAGAGAAAAATGCAGAGAACTCTAACTACCTCCCCATGTTCATAGTAATGAAATCATTGCCTCCTTTAGTTTCAGCACACCTAGAGGATGAGCTTTAGATTGATGATTGTTTTGCTCGATTAACATAGCATATGATAGAAATGTACAGTGGCAATCATGCAGTAATGATCAGTCGATGAGCAAAGTGACTTCTTAGATTCTATTCCAGCAAGGGAAAAGGTAGACAAGAACAGGGACTCCTATTTTCAGGCAATATACATGCTGTTGTTTTCCAGTGTAAGAAGAAAATTAGCATCTACTGCATGACAGACAACATTAATATGCTCAGGATACACTAAAGGAACCAAAATAAAGAGGAAAGAGGTGCTGGAAAATGTGAAAAAGGCGACAATGATATGAAGGGGACCAGATAAGCAGTCACTAAAGGGACCAAAAATAGTCAGTTGCCTTATTCTGTCCATCTATCAATTACAAGCCCATCTTCTCCACCCTCCCACCCCACAAGACCTGTCTCAATGATTTATCCTTGGACCATGACCTTTTTTGTCACTAAATTAAAAGCCCTCAAGCTCTATTAAGAGTTACTGCTCTTCTTTTTTAAAGCCAATGATAAGCAGTAACAGTGAATGCAAAAGTATCAGCAGTTTGAGACGTGTTCATGGTATCCCTGCTTGTATTTAGACACATCAATTCATGCTCTTGATCTTCTCCCTTAGACTCGGACTCACTTTCAAATCCTTCTTTATTATAATGCATGTAGCAGGACCCCATCCTTTAATCTCTATTCAAGTTTTCATTGATGATGGGACCGATTCCTTCTCTCCCCTCCTTTTTTCCTCCCCACTAGACACTGCTTGAACCAGATTTACCACAGTAATCTTACTAATATCCTGCCCACTGCTTAGGAGGTGTGAGTGTGAGTGTGTTACTAGTGATCTTTACAAGGCTTACTGGACTCAATTACACTGCTGAAATCTCTGGCCATCTTAACATGGTTAGAGAACCCTGTAGTTCTTATTTTTTAACACTCGAAATTCGAGACCTCTTTGCTAACTGTGAAGCAAGGATTGAGATGTATTGGTCCCCAAGACATTTCTTTCCTTTTAATGGTAGAAAGTAAGGGACCATTTGAAAACCTGGACTTCAACTGGAACAAAGAAGGGAGAACCACTCAATTCTCTTCTTCTACTTCCAGAGTTCAGTGGCTTCCAGCACCATCATATCAATGGCATCTGTTGCGCCAACCTCATCTACATGTAGGCACCTGCTTCCTTAAACCTCTCAGAGCCAAAACTATCCTTGTAGATGTTAGTAATATTGAATTTAGAACAAGAGAGGAACTGTTTTACTCTGGTCAGGCTAAATTCTTGTTTTTGTGCCATCAAATTAACTGAAGAAACAGTAAAATTACACTGTAAAGAAATGCAGTGATCAAATTAGTCTCAAATCAACCAAGCTCTACGAAATAGGTACACGACCGAAGACTTGACAGTCGAGTCGAACCAAAATGTTCTGCAAAGCACTTTGGATGCTTTGTGGGCTTAAGTTGAGGTGAGAATACCATTAAGCAACTAATATCAAATTTAGTACTCATAAACTAATGATGAATAAAGAAACTAAGCATGAACTCAAGCAAAGAAATTTATAACATTTCACATGTTTCTTCAAGAACATGATGTCACTGTCATTCTCACAGAAATACATACCAGCAAAAATCATTGCTGGGACAGCACTAAGTTGTGGAAACTGACAGAAGAATGTAAACTCATCTGATCTCAGTGAATCCTTGAGACAAAACTATAAGAGTTCAATCCTTGATCAAATAATGTGTCGCTCTCATTTAACGAGTCCTTGAAATTCAATCTCGCCCTCGTATGCCTTGATCACTTCAGAGCAATCCTCCTCATGATAACCAAGGAACATCTTTTCAAAATCATTCTTACATATATTTAAAATCCAGGTGACATTAACGTCCTTAAACATCAGCACATTCAAAACTGAGCGTCTTGGACTGATTCTCTTCTCCAAAGCGTCTAGCAACATCTGATGGCCTCAGGCCAACCTTTTTTACGTAGAAATTCATTAATTTCCTAATCTTGTCGAGGTTCAAGTACAAAACTCAAAATGTTTAATATAGAAGTGTAAATGGGGTAGGATTGATTTATGTTTGGTTTGATATATAAGATAAAAAATTTAATTGAGATGAAACTCGGGAAGAGTAAAATTCGTAAAATTCTTAGAGAAAATTCACAATATATATGAACATATTAATTGATTAATCCATTTAAGTCTATAATTATATTCATAAAACTTGATTTGGTGTAACGAGTTAATTTGATGATCTATTATTCAAAATTTAAATTAATGATCCATTAACTCGAAGCTAAGTGTAGACTAGATTTGCTTTTAATTTTTATAGAAAGTTGACCTGATATATTATCTATTTAACTCGGTCAAACTTCAATGTAACTCAATTGAGTAAACTCCAAATATTTTTTTAAAAAGTTCTGTTTAAAATAATATTATTATAGTTATTTTATTTCACTTTTTTATTCCAAATAACATCATCATCTTGTGATAATTATGAGTTGATCTATTAACTTACTGGTCGGCCTACCTGAGTCTTATCCAAATCAGACCTTTGAATACTTATGGCTATAACTCAAAATTATCAGCTAAATTTAGGTTTCCTTGAAATTGGTATCGCAGATAAAAGTTCCAATTTTTATTCTTTAAGCAAATTTTGGTTCGTTCTGAACTACAAAATTGAAAAATCCAGGCACATGCTGCTATCCACCAAAGAAATCAGTCCGAAGTTATTCAACACAATTATTTATTTCAACCTTTGCCTATTAGCACTTGAATCATTCTATTAGGGAAGTAAACAGACCTAACCATATTAATAACCAGCAGGAAAACCTCCTTTTCTAGGGTCGCTGACACCCACTAGCTCACCCCTACCTTTATTTTTCCTGCTAGTTTCTGCATCAACAAAAATGAATTGACAAATACTCCCACCAGCAAGGCTCTGTAGGACATGGCCCCTTTTACGAAGGAATGTTCTGACATTAGCAGGAACTTCATAGTGTTCACCATATGGTGTCGTCCAATTCTCATACTGCACCACGTTAGGTATCAGCTGCAAAGACAACATTGTAGGGAGAATGTTAGAAGCTTGGATTGCTCGCTGTTCAAATTAACTACTAAGTCTGTGAAAAAATGGATGTTAATATGCCCTTGGTTGCAGGCTTGAACCCAATATCCAAATTCTAAAACTCATAGCAGAAATACATATGTTGAAGAAATCAAGAACAGTATAAAATGCTATTACCAGAGCTTAATTCCCATCATGAGGATATATATATGTGTGTGTGTGTGTGTGTGTGTGGTCAAATTACTCATGAGTCATTGAGCTCAGAATACATTTACACAAATATAGATTAAACTGAACATAGGAACTTACCCAGAAGCCAAACAAACAGCTAGAAACTGGAAAGTGTAGAGCTTGTAAATCTTAATAAATACGGGGAAGACTAATAAAGCAGTTGAGAACAGAATAAAAAATATTAATGAAGTTAGCACCGTGGACATTAATAAAAACCTGATGATAAACTCTTGGAGCAAGCACAGAATGGAGTGGATCCATGCCCCTCAAATGATTTAAGATAACCTCTGTAGTCCCAGCAATGATCATGGCTCCTCCACTTGCACCTACCACGGCTTTCAGTTTCTCATCCTGAAGAAGCATAGGAAGACATGGAAAGATTAAACAGTAGTGCTAGTTATAGAGGCCAAACAAGCTTTGCAATATTAGTTATCTATGTTCAGAGGCCAATAATGTAGGGCATGCTATCCTAGCCCTTTGTGAGTTGTGACCCCACTCGAAAGAGCATATTATCTGTAGGAAGATACTGGGATTCTTTTATCGACTGGCACAAAATTGAGTAGAGGAACCATGATATGTTGAGTAGAAAAATCTCGAAGCATAATACCTTCAAAATGATAGTAGGCGTCATGGATGATAATGGCCTTTTCCCTGGGCGGATGGAATTGGGAGGTGCTGGAGGTGGAACGTCTCCATTGTTCATGGGGATGGAGAACTCATCCATTTCATTGTTTAGGAGTATTCCCGTACTCGGAGACAGTATATTCGAACCAAAATATGCGTTCACAGTATTGGTCATGGAGACAGCATTTCGTTCAATATCTACAACTGAAATATGACTGGTGCCGTGATCATGGATCTGGTTCCACCTGACAGAAAAAGAGTTAAGTGAAGATGATAGTTATAGATGCTGTAATAAATATGATGAATGGGAACATGTGGATTCTTTTGGCAACAATCAAATACACAGTTACTTTTGTTGTTCTGATATTGTGCTATACAGGCTAGCTCTCTAAATAACAGCATAATACACATCCAGAAGTGCATGCTTGCACCAAAAGAGAAACTCCTTTACCTTATACACAGCTGAATGTAGAAGAGTTTGAAACAGATGCAAAATTAACAACTAAGCAGCAATGAGAAACCTAAAAACGTATTTGGAGTATCATTGCACAGGTTCACATTGATAATCATTTCTTTCATGAAATTTGAATCCAAATGATTTGGAAATGTCTTGCCGGCAAAAAGGACAGCTCCCAGTGGAATGATACAACGATATTATGGCCATTGTGAACATAAATTCTAGCACATAAACATATGCACATCAATTTTTTTTTCCCCATACAGAGACTGCCACGAACATAAATCATATAGACAGGCTATCAAGTTCTCGACCAAACGGAGAGAGCACGCAGTTTTGTGCTGGTAAGATACAAATAAAATATATTTAGTGCTTACAGTTATAATCATGTAAATCATCCAGACTCTCATAAAAGAAGTAGCGTACCTGCCACCATAATGACGAGGATCAAAAGTCATATTGTCATATATGGTTTTCTTTAACGTTTCAGCAAATTTGGGAGACAGCATGTCGGATACGACTTCAGTGACATTGATAAAATCAGGGTCACCAAGATTCATTCTAACAGCGAATGCATGTTTTAGAGCTTCAATTTCTCGATGGATCCCAAGAGGGCCCGAAATGCCAGAAGGGGCTCCGTACTGGGAAAGAATGTTCAAAATCTGTGGCAGTGAAAACTATTAATCGTAGTCTCTTTTTCTGCGAAGCATGAAGAAAGTAAGGACAAAGATACACACTTACGAGCATCATTGAAGCACCCCCAGAAGAAGGAGGGGGCATTCCAAGTATTTTGAAGCCTAGAATATCAGCAACGATTGGATCTCGCATTTTAACTTGATATCTCCGCAAATCCTCTCTTGTCAAGATCCCTCCAGCCTTCTGGATATCCTTAACCAATTTGGATCCTATTGATCCGTTATAGAAGGCCTCTATGCCATGCTTTGATATCTTTCTGAGTGTGTGTGCTAGTTTCTTGTTGTGGCAGATATTTCCTGGTTGCAAAAGTTTGCCATTGGATGTAAGCAAGTCTCGAAGCCCCTTGTCAGCCAGAATCCCTGATTCTGTTTTGACCATCTGCATATGAAGGTACGGTGAAATTTTGAATCCTTTGCAAGCAAGCTGCTCAGCTGGCCTTACAAGCCTTTTCCATGGAAGCCTTCCATACTTTCTCCAAGCTCTGTGAAGACCAGCAAGTTCCCCTGGAACTGCTATTGAGAGCGCACCTCTAGCTTTTTTAGTAGCATTGCCAGCATACATATCCTGAAAAGAGAGAATCAATGTGAGTAGAGAGGGAGTACTGGTGGATTGATTCACTAGACAAGGTTTCCCTTGATAAGTCTATGTAACCATGCATTTCCCTCGTATTGTCTGAATAGAAAACGGTACCACCAGTGGAATTGTGGCACCTGAAGAGATCAGCTCTATGAAGGGCTATGGCATGTCTCATATGTAACACCAAGTGCATATAACTTTTCAGGTGAATGATCTCAGTAAAGTTCAACACCATAAAAAACATAATTATTGAAGCAAATCGGAGCACCTCGGAAGCTTTCATAGGGGCAGTTTCTCTCATATCAAAGGCTTGTGCCTCTCCGCTAGCTAGCAAGATCAACATAAAGGATCCTCCCCCCATACCACTTGACGCTAGTCCCACGACTCCCAAGCAAAGAGATGCGGCGACAGCAGCATCAACTGCATGACCACCTTCACGAAGAGCATCCATCCCAATTCTGGAACATCTGCCATCATCAGTAGCAACAACACCATGGCTTGCCACAACATCATGTCTTTGATGGGTTGGGCCACCCAGATTGCCAAGACCCAAAGTAGGCAGCAGTGGTGAACTGAAGAGAAATGCAAGAGTCGTCCATAATAAGAGAAAAGCTGCCAACCAGAAATAGTGTTTAGATCAGCAACAGAGAAACTAAAAACACATTTTTTTTCTAACTTCGAATAAAAACAATAAGACAGGCAGCCTTCTTGCTTTAAGTTAACATCTTTGTGAGAGAGACAGGGGCGGAGGAAGAGGAGTTTGATGAGCCTCTTGGATCACAAATGTAAGTGACTTTTATCCATATCTACATCAAGCAATCAAATCAAATCAGACTACCATCTAAAATGCTTCGAATTTAGTGAAATAACTGGTGGGTGGGGGGGAATGTGCCTCGTCTAGTTCCAGTTTCTAGCAAAACTAACACTCTTTGGTAAGAAACAAATTGAACTAACAGCCGCAGCCATCAATAATCCACCAAGACTAATAGCAAAACGAAAAAAACCGATCATACCACTGATCCAGATGCGCATGTTAGAGATGGAAGAGGTCACAAAATAAACGGCAGAGTAGGATTTACTTACATGCAGATGCCATTGAGTACAGAAAGCACAAGCGAAAGGAGATGTATTTCCACTCTCACCCAATTCACTTGGAAGCAGAGACTATCATGGGAAAATTAGGACTCTATATTCTCAATTTATTCATGAACTAATCTATATTATAACTTCCATTAAGGGAAAAGGACAGGTTAACCTTGGCATGCTAAACTAGGAAGCAAATAAATTTCACAGTAACAAATTTATTTGCTTAACAAATTTATTTGCTACAGAAACCTGTCAGATTCTGTCAATCTTCATTCTCCAAATACCAGCATATGCAAATCCAATCAAAATCTATCTGCCATAGTTATCTCAGAAAGAAAATTTAATGAAAACATTACTCCATAGAGCACACATTTATGATCTTTATTATCCATCTATCTGGCATATGATGCCAAGCCAACGCACAAACAATTAAATGGCATGCTTAACTTAGCCTGGGTTGTTGTTATCTGCAAACATTTCCCAGATTCCTTTTAAAGGAAGAAATTGGATAACTACATTCAACACTCAAAAACTCTGGCATAGAATGCCATGTCAATGCAAAAAAAAAAATGGCAGCTTAGCCGAAGTTGTTATTATCTTCAAACATTTCCCAGATTACTTCTACACAGAAAACTCGAATGTGGAGAAAACAAATTAAAACAGTATATTTTGATGGTAATCCAATCAATAAAATCACAATTTAGTAAACTTGTTTTTTATTGTCCAATAAGATTACTATCAACCTATATTTGATGAAGTAATTAAAACTCCAATAATTCTACGTTTTAATAACCTTGTTTTTTTTTTTTATTGTCCTTGGAATCACAATTTAAAAGTTATTTTTTTATTATATTTTTTATGACATTTCTTGAAGTATTAATTTGGTGTTATATTTTTAAAATTACAAATAAAAATAAAGTTTAATAACCTTGTTTTTTATATATAATATAGAGAGTTAAATATTATCCCATGGAATTTTTTTCTTTCTTTCTTGTTATTGACTTGAGTAACTTTTGCCTTTAAGGTTATTTTTTAAAATAATTGTAAGACTTTAATATTATCTTTAAATATAAATAAAAAACTCGTAAAGATTTTTATTTAAAATCTTGATAAAAAAACATGTTGAGAAAAATAATAAAGGCTTTATATTTATCCAATCAATACAATCATCAATTATAAAGAAAATCAAGTAACACATTAAATGATAAAATAAAAAATTTTAAATAATTAAAATTTATTTTCATAATTAAAATTTTAAATAATTAAAATGACATGTAAATGAGGGAACTAAAAAAGAACACTCACATCACATGAACAAGAAAAAAAAAAAATTTAAAAATCCCCTTTTCAGCTTCTTCTTCAGGCGCGAGTTCATGGAATGCACTACTGCAGTGAAAGTGCAGTGTGTATGCATGCACATGTGGCAACCACCCATTTGGCTTTAGAGAAACTTGTCTCTGATAAAGACACTGAGTTAGTTGTCTTTTCGTAAGCTTTCAGTTTTGAGACAGAGTTCAACTGCATGCTGTCTTCTTTGACTCTCTTCGTTTGCTCTCTCCCCTATTTGGCCTGCTAAAGATGTTGGGCCAAATTTGTTATACGGTGCTAAAGATGTATTTTCCTATATTTGATTTCAAAAAAAAAAAAAGATTTGGATGTTAACTATAACTAACAATAAATTGATGAAGGGGTGAAATTGTCTAATATCAATTAAGATTGAAACAAAATTGATAAAATTAAGAGATTAAGGACTCAATTGATGATGGAGGCATTGTTTGGGAGCAGAATGAGGCTTTCCCATATTTCGAGGGTTAGGCACTCCAGAGAGGCCCTGCTTGAGCACATGCATGTAAATACTCATGGTATTCTTACAATCATACAGTATGATTATTGGATTCACCTTGCGCTCCTATTTCTCAGCATTTGTTCTTGAGAAAAATTAGGAGTAAACATGATTTGACTTGTTTTCAGGATATATCATGCGGCTGACAAGGTGCAAACTCTTAGAAGTGTGGTACTCAAAAATTGACCCTCTTGTGCCAAATAAAAAACCAACTAAAATCCATGTAAGCCTAACTTGCATTAGATGATTACCAGGTGTAGTAGTAACAGATGCTATAAAGGCTTAGCATTCTGACACATTAACAAGAAGAACTTAATCTATATTCATACAACCAAAAGCAGTTCTTACATTTTTTGATATATGTATATATATATTGTGAATATTCTTAGATCAATGAGAAGCGATCAGCATGAGAAGAGTATCGTTTGCATCAGCTAATAGCCAGGAAGGCAATTCATGTTCCTACGATTGTAACCCTTTCTTCAGCATCTTGTCATCAGTTCTTCAGCATCTTGTCATCAGCCAAAGAATTCAAATGGGAGATCACAAGATCAGCTGCTTTGCATCCAGAGGCTATTGCTTTGCCCACGGACAATCCACCTCTGTGGTTACCTGAAGATTTCATCATTCATCCAA
>Ga0307515_10010222_pt1 | contig 18019 bp, 15 predicted proteins | sample 17_EM_MG_FD_194513 | JGI IMG/M metagenome (GOLD analysis project Ga0307515, IMG submission 194513) | Populus trichocarpa ectomycorrhiza microbial communities from riparian zone in the Pacific Northwest, United States - 17_EM | ecosystem: Host-associated > Plants > Roots > Unclassified | place... | reverse complement strand
CAAGCTGAAACACTTACCATCAGTATCATTATTATTAGCTGATGGCAGCGAATACGCTAAACAAGGTAAAATTGATGTGATTGACGGCCAGTTTGATAAAAATACCGGCGCTATCACCATCAGGGCAAACTTTGCCAATCCACAGGGTTTATTACGTTCTGGTAATACAGGTAAAGTTCGTTTAAGCCTGCAGCATACCGATGCATTAATAGTACCGGAATCGGCTACTGTTGAAATGCAGGATAAAGTATTTGTTTTTGCCCTTGCAGATAGCAACAAGGTGAAAAAAGTACCTATCAATATCATAGGCAAAAGCGGCGAAAACTACCTGGTTAAAGATGGCCTTAAAGCCGGCGACCAAATTGTGTTAAGCGGTATGGACCACTTAGTTGAAGGTACAGTGATTGCACCTCAAAAAGCTGCCGATAAGGTTGCTGCCGTGGTAAAATAAGAATCAAGAGTTAAGAATCAAGAGTTAAGACAGCTGCAAAGTGGGCTTAATACCCTTGGTTCTACACTCTAAGAGAATCAAAATTAGTATAGAAACGGGTTAGGGCTGGAATAAAGACGATAGACAGGTTTTCTGTCTTGATTCTTGACTCTTGATTCTTGACTCTATTAAATAGAAAAATCATGTTTCAAAAATTTATAGAAAGACCGGTACTTTCCACAGTGATCTCCATATTATTGGTGATAGTTGGGGTGCTTGGTTTAACCAAATTGCCCTTAGAGCGATTCCCGAATATTGCCCCTCCGGCAGTATTGGTATCTGCTGTTTACCCGGGCGCTAATGCCGAGACCATTTTACGTTCTGTTACGCCTTCATTAGAAGAAGCGATTAACGGTGTGGAAAATATGACCTATATGACCTCTACTGCCAGTAACGACGGTACATTGGGTATCACTGTTTACTTTAAACAAGGTACCGATCCCGATCAGGCGGCTGTAAACGTTCAAAACCGTGTTTCACAGGCCACAAGCCAGTTACCTGCCGAAGTTGTGCAATATGGTATAACCACTACCAAGCAACAAAACAGCTTCATAGGTGCTATGGCTATCTACACAGAGGATCCAAAAAAATACGATCAGACCTTTGTGGCCAACTATGCACAGATCAATATTGTACCCGAAATTAAACGTATCACGGGTGTAGGTTCGGCCAGTATTTTTGGTGGTGTTAAGGATTACTCCATGCGTGTTTGGCTTAATCCCGCACAAATGGCTACTTACAAAGTTACACCCGCCGAAGTAATGGCAGCTATACAGGACAAAAACCTTGAAGCCGCGCCTGGTAAATTTGGTGAGCGCAGTAACGAGGCATTTGAATATGTAATTAAATATAAAGGTAAGCTTACCAAACCAGAGGAATATCAGAATATTGCTATCCGTGCAAATGCAGATGGTTCTGTATTACATTTAAAAGATGTAGCCCGTGTTGAACTGGGTGCCTATTCTTATAATAGCGTAAGTAACCTGAACGGGCACGACGGTATTATTATTGGTATCATACAGTTGTCGGGCTCAAACGCCAACCAAATTCAGATTGAGATTGATAAGCTGATGCTAAAGTTATCAAAGGATTTTCCTGCCGGCATCAAATACAATCAGTTCTATCGTACCAAAACCGACCTTGATGAGTCAATTAACCAGGTTGAACATACACTGGTAGAGGCTTTTATACTGGTGTTTATAGTAGTATTTATATTCTTGCAGGATTTCAGGTCTACCCTGATCCCGGCTATAGCAGTTCCGGTGGCCATTATCGGTACCTTCTTCTTCATGAACCTCTTTGGCTTCTCTGTTAACCTTTTAACCTTGTTTGCATTGGTGTTGGCCATAGGTATCGTGGTGGATGACGCTATTGTGGTGGTAGAGGCGGTGCATGCCAAAATGGAACACGACCCAAGCCTTACCCCAAAAGCAGCGACTACCGAGGCTATGCGCGAAATTACAGGCGCCATCATATCCATTACACTTGTTATGGCAGCCGTATTTTTACCGGTAAGCTTCATGGTAGGTTCAACAGGTATATTTTACCGGCAGTTTGCGTTGACCATGGCTATAGCCATCATTATATCGGCTGTTAACGCTTTAACCTTAAGCCCTGCACTTGCCGCTTTGTTCTTAAAGAACAAACATAGCGCAGATGGTCATAATGAACCTAAGAAAAGCTTTGTAGATAAATTTTATGCCGGCTTTAATGGTGGTTTTAATTATATGACCAACAGGTACGTTGGGGGCTTAAAGTTCCTTATCCGTAAAAAATGGTTGAGTATAGGCGGGCTTGTGTTGGTAATAGCAGCTACAGTTTACCTGGTAAATAAAACAAAAACAGGCTTTATCCCTACCGAAGACCAGGGCTTTGTGGCCATAGCTGTTAATACACCATCCGGAACTTCGTTAAGTGGTACCAATAAGATTTTTAAACAGGCCGAAGATCAGCTGAAAACTTTACCATCTGCAAGGTTTGTTACCGCGTTATCTGGTTTTAACTTTTTAACACAATCCAGCAGTCCATCAGCCGGGGTAATTTTCTTATTGCTAAAACCTAATGAAGAAAGGGGCGCAGTCAAAAATATTGACGATATACAGAATATAGTAAGGGGGAAATTAGGTGGCATACCGGGTGGTACTTTCTTCGTATTCAGTTTTCCAACAGTTCCCGGGTTTAGTAACGTGGAAGCACTTGACGTGATGCTGCAGGATAAAACCAACGGCAAGCTGGATAAGTTTAGCGGCGTTGCCAATAACTTTATAGGAAAGCTGATGCAGAAACCGGCTATCGCTTATGCCTTTACTTCTTATAAAGCAGATTATCCCCAGTTACAATTAGAAGTTGATGACGAAAAGGCTAACCAGCTGGGTGTAAATGTTAAAGACATTTTGCAAACTATGCAGGCTTACTTCGGTACTGCCCAGGCATCAGATTTTAACCGCTTTGGTAAGTACTACCGCGTGGTAGTTCAGGCTGATATTGCGGATAGGACAGATCCTTCAGCAATTGACAGGGTATTTGTTAAAAATAAAACCGGCGAAAACGTACCTATCAATACACTGGTTAAACTAACCCGTGTGTATGGTTCAGAAACCGCTTCACGTTATAACCTGTTCAATTCTATCGAGATCAACGCTATCCCAAAACCGGGTTATAGTTCCGGTGATGCCATTAAGGCCATCCAGGAAACAGCGCAGGAGCAATTGCCATCGGGTTTTGCCTACGAGTTCGCTGGCCAAACCCGCGAAGAAATTGCCTCAGGCGGTCAGTCGGCTGTTATATTTATGCTTTGTTTGATATTTGTATATTTCTTATTATCAGCACAGTATGAAAGTTATATATTGCCATTGGCGGTAATCCTTTCAATCCCTACAGGTATTTTGGGTGTGTTTGTGGTATTAGGTTTAACCGGTATCGAAAACAACATTTACGTACAGGTAGCCTTAATCATGCTCATCGGTTTGTTAGCCAAAAATGCCATCCTTATTGTAGAGTTCGCGGTACAGCGACGCAAGGCCGGGCACGGTTTGGTTGAATCGGCAATTGAAGCCGCAAGGCTGAGGATACGCCCTATTATCATGACTTCGCTGGCATTCGTATTCGGTTTGTTCCCGATGAGTATTGCAACTGGTCCATCTGCACAGGGTAACCACTCAATAAGTATTGGTGCTGCCGGCGGGATGGCATCGGGGGTACTGTTAGGTTTATTCATCATCCCGGTATTGTTTGTGATATTCCAGGGATTACAGGAACGAATTAGTGGTGTGCCATTGGCTGTGCTGAACAACGATGGATCAGATCATAAAAAAGGCCATGCCATTGACGCTAAAAAATTGGAATTGCAGAATAATTAAGAATAGAATCAAGAGTAAAGAATCAAGAGTCAGGATAGAAAAGTAAAAGTTACAGAATAATAGGATTGAAGATTGTCTTCTGTCTTGATTCTTGACTCTTGGTTCTTGACTCTTTCAAAGCAACAAACAAATGAAACGATATATAACACCATTAGCTTTTGCATTACTTATGGCCTTTTTAAGCGCCTGTAAAGTATCAAAAGATGTGGAAACACCCAAAGCAGAGCTGCCTGCAAATTTTAGGAATAGCGTAGCAGCCACCACTGCCGATACCAGCAGTATTGCCGATATACAGTGGAAAAACTTTTTTACCGATGCAACCCTGCAAAAGCTGATTGATAGCGCTATTGCTAAAAATTACGATATGCAGATAGCTGTAAAAAATATAGATGCAGCCCAACAGTTATTTAAACAGGTAAAATGGAACTATGTGCCAGAGGTTGCCCTGAATGTTACTGCAAGCTCCAACCGCCCAAGCGATAACAGCATAACAGGTTTAAGTATTGCCCAATATAACATTGGCACAAAGCACGTTGAGGACTACTCGGCAAATTTAGCCCTTTCATGGGAAGCTGATATCTGGGGTAAGATCCGTAACCAAAGCCGCCAGGCGCTTGCACAATATCTGCAAACCACCGAGGCTAAAAAAGCGATTCAAACCAATATTGTGGCAGGTGTATCACAGGGATATTATAACCTGCTGATGCTGGATGCGCAGTTGGATATTGCTAAAAAGAATGTGAAACTGAACGATAGTACCTTAAGGATCATCCGTTTACAGTATGATGCCGGGCAGGTTACCTTATTGGCGGTACAACAGGCCGAAGCACAGCAACAAGCTGCAGCTCAGTTGGTGCCACAATTTGAAAGGAATGTAGCCGTGCAGGAAAATGCCCTGAGCATTTTAGCCGGAAGACTCCCAGACAGCATTGAACGAAACGGTACTTTAAACGACGTGAAGTTCCCTGAAACTTTAACAGCAGGCGTACCATCTACCCTCATCAGCCGCAGGCCCGATGTAAGGAGCCAGGAACTGGCTTTAACCATTGCCAATGCCAAGGTGGGTATTACCAAATCAGAAATGTATCCTGCATTAAGGATCACTGCAAGTGGGGGAGTTAACTCCTTTAAAGCCAGCAATTGGTTTAACATACCTGCCGCCTTGTTTGGTATTGTCGCCGGTAGCGTTGTTACACCTTTGTTACAGCACAAAGAACTGAGTACCCAATACCAGGTTGCCAAAATCGACCGTGAAAAAACAGTTCTTCAGTTCAGGCAATCGGTATTGAATGCGGTTGGCGAGGTATCAGACGCACTGGTTAAAATTGAAAAACTTAAGCAGGAGCAGGCCATAGCGGCAAACCGTGTAAAAACCTTGCAGCAGGCAACTACCAATGCCAGCCTGCTGTTCAAAAACGGCCTGGCCAATTACCTTGAAGTAATAACAGCCCAAAGCAATGTACTGCAAGGCGAACTGGCGCTTGCCTCTATAAAAAGAGATGAGCTAACCGCAACCGCCGATCTTTACCGCTCATTAGGCGGTGGATGGAAATAATTTGGTGAGATGGCTGATTAGGCTGATTGCGAGGGTGGTTTAGCTTCATTAGCCCATCATCAAATATTTGAGGCCGGTGGTATTTTAATACGACCGGCCTTTTTTTCGTAGAAACCCATAATTGCGTCTCCCGCGTTTAAGTCTACGCCATGGTAATGTAGATAGGCGTTCAAAATTATATATTACAAATAAATTACTTCGATTTAGCATAAATTCCCTATCATAGCGCAGCCCCAATAATTTTGACTTATATTTAATGAAATTTAAATTTTTAGCAGCGCTGCTCTTTTTTTCCGGATATCTAAAAGCACAAAACTTAAATATAATTCCTCAGCCACGGTCGGTTGTAAGCGGCACCGGGACTTTTAGTTTTAACAGCCATACTACCATCGGTTTAAGCGATACTTCATTAACCAATTTAGCCACTTATTTTCAAAAAGAAATATTTAAGGCGAAAGGTTTATCGCCCGGGATAAATAACGGGGATTCAAAAAGTGCTATTAAACTCGTTTTAACCAATTCTAACCAGGCTGTTGGCGCATACTCATTAAAAATCACACCCGGCCAGGTAACCATATCATCCTCAAGTAAAGAAGGTATATTTTACGGGTTGATATCGCTGTTGCAGATTATTAAAGATCATCCAAAAGAAAGTGATAACCTTACCCTCGCATCAACAGATGCAACGGATGCCCGTGAGTATCAGAATGTCAGCCTTGCATCTACAGAAATAACTGATGCGCCCCGTTATCAATGGCGTGGCTTGATGCTTGACGAATCGAGACATTTTTTTGGCAAGCAAAAGGTTAAGCAAATATTGGATTGGATGGCTTACTACAAGCTCAACAAATTCCACTGGCATTTAACCGATGTACAAGGCTGGCGCATCGAAATAAAAAAATACCCCAGGCTAACGTCCGTAGGCGGTGTAGGTGATTACAGCGAAACATCGGCAGAGGCCCTTCCGATGTATTATACACAAAGCGATATAAAAGAGATAGTCAACTATGCTGCGCAACGTTTTATTACAGTTATTCCTGAAATAGATATGCCAGGGCATGCAACCGCCGCCAATAAAGCTTATCCCGAATATTCGGGTGGGAGCGTAGCCGGTTATCCAAACTTCACTTTTAACCCGGCCAAAGAAGAAACTTACCAGTATTTAGCCAATATCATTAAGGAAACAACCGCTATTTTTCCGTCAAAAATGATGCACCTGGGCGGCGATGAGGTAGTTCTGGGCATAAAGGCCTGGTCGTTAGATACAGCCATCGCCCACATGATGCAAAATAAAGGCTTTGAGGATGTAGGCGCGCTGGAACGTTACTTTTTTAAACGAATGACAGATACTGTTACCAACCTGGGCAGCAAAATATTAGCCTGGGACGAGGCCGCTCAAACAGATCTTCCGCCCGGCAAAACCATCATATTTTGGTGGAGACAAAATTTATCAGGCCAACTAAGCCTTGCCATGCAAAAAAATTACCAGGTGGTGCTTTGTCCGCGCCTGCCGCTTTATTTTGATTTCTTACAGGATGGTAGCCACATTTCCGGCCGCAACTGGAATGGTATATTTAACAGGTACACAGATATTTATAACTTCCCCGACAGACAATTGGCTGCAGATCAGCTTGCATCAAACCAGATCATCGGCGTGCAGGCCAATATCTGGACAGAGAAAATAGCATCAGAAAAGCGTCTTGACTTTATGCTTTTCCCACGTATAGCCGGATTGGCTGAAGCCGGATGGACTGCGCCCGAGGTAAAAAATGAAATGGCATTTACCGAAAGGGTGCGGGCAGGCCTAAAAAATTGGGATGCGGCAGATATTTACTACTTTAACCCATTCGATCCGCAGGTGCACCCGGAGGCAGTTGATTTTGCTCCCGTTACCAGGAAAATACCTGTGGCCGAAAAGCACGGCCGTCATCGTAAAGCCCATTCAAAAGTATCTAAAAAGGGAAAGAAGCTTTCGGCCAAATCCCATAAATCGTCATCAAAAGCTAAATCAACAAAAAATAAATCGCATAAAAAAAGGAAATAGCCTGTTGGTTACTTCCTTTATATTGCCGTGTTAATTACTGCCTTTCAGTAGCTTTTGGCTTATTCTATTTTACCGGTAGGTGGATAGGTGAGTGGTTTTAATGCTTAATACAAAAGATTTCCCAACGCTTATTTTAACGTTTTTGTCTAATAACATAGCCTTAACAGCGTCATCGCCTTTAATGGCTTCAAAAAGATCGCGCGCCACGGCCGATCCGCTGATGTTATTGGTAACTTTACCGTTTTCCATGTTGATGTTGAACGTGTAACCGGATTTTCCGCGATCGCCGGCCGATTCAAAATCGGTGATGTTTAACTTGAACTGCTGATCTTCGGTCAGGCTTTTCTTCAAATGTAAACGAATAACCGGCATGTACCTTTTCCAGGTAGTTAAATACTTTCTTTCTTCCATGATATGCTTATCTATATAAAAAAATAAAGCCCCTGTAGGTAATCGTTTACAGGGGCTTTTAAGATTTTTAAGAACAGGGAAACAATATATCCTGATCTTATTTATTTGTGTAATTTGTTGTTTTGAAACTAAGGTAATGAGGGACAGCTACTCCCGCGAATAATATTACCGCATAACAATTCAAAGCTACCTAAATTAAAGTATACACCCGCAATTTATATTTTTATAACCGGCTGGCTGTAATTGGTTGTTAATCAGCAGTTATTACATCCTTACCTATGCAGCAGGAGTGTATTGCCCATATTATCCGAAACTCAAAAGTCAGAAATGGCCTTTTTTTTGAGTAGGCACCTAAGGCTTTAAGCTATAAAAAAGCCATTTTCATTCGAATTAATTAAATTATAGCCATACGCCCTTTTTACTTTTGCTCCAAATGTGTATTTTGGGGCATGAGATAGTTTACCGCCGGAGTTAATCGCCCGGTATTGAGCTACAAAAAATCTCTACCAATCGTTATGTTTTATAATAAGCTAATTGCAACCTTCGCGGTTGTAGCTAAAAATCTATTCTATAATGATTGCTGTATTAACTACCATTGCACTGCTATGCGTGCTGATACTAATTCTGCGCGGGCCTTCACCACGGAACAATAAAGCCGAACGGCCTAAAAAGTTTTCTAAATATCTTGTAAATAAGGATGGCTGGCTCGAAATGGCCGATGAAGAACAGGCGAAATAACAATAACTTTATTTTTGCTGGTCTTTATAAGTGATACAATAGAATATGCCTCACATCAAGGTTCGACTTTGTTATGGTTGTAAAAAATCAGTTAAAATAAAGACATTTGCCAAACTATGAATAAGGATATCCTACCGGCAATAACTTTCCAAGCAGCTACCACCATCCAACATTTTGAGCAAATCATCGCGCTGCAAAATCAAAACCTGTACAAATCATTAACGGTCGAAGAGCAAAATCAGCAGGGCTTTGTTTTTGCCGAACACACCGTTGAATTATTACAACAAATGTCGTCGCAAATTCCGCAGGTGATCGCTTTATATCAAAATAAAGTGATTGGCTATAACCTGGCCATGACGGCCGTTATGGAAAAAGAATTGCCAAGCCTTGAGCCTATGTTCAGGGAATTTGATAAAAGCCGGTATCAGGGCAAAGTTTTAACCGCGTACAAATTTTTTGTAGGGGGCCAGGTTTGTGTGGATAAAGATTTCAGGGGATTGGGGCTATTAAGTAAACTTTACAATGCCACGGCAGACCTTGTAGATAACGATTACCAACTCTGCGTCACCGAAATAGCGGTAAGAAATGCTAATTCGCTAAAAATTCATCAAAAAATGGGTTTCGAAATTGCCGGCACCCACCGCGATGAGTTTGGCGATTGGTATGTAGTTGTTTGGGACATCAGGAAGATTTAAAACGCCGATGGTATCAATCAACAAAGGATGGTCTATTCTTCTATTTAGTATATCACAGTTTTTCTATCTCCTCAACAGAAAGCTTTGTTGCTTTAGCTATAAATGCCGAAGTCAAGCCTTCTTTTTTGAGTTCACGAACTATCTCAAGGGCTTTCTGATATTCACCTTTTTTCTCTCCTTTTTTTTCGGCCCTGTCCAATAAAAGTTCTTCGATACCCATGGTGTTGTTCCTTTCTGTTAAAATTTCTACCTGTTGCTCAAATTTAGTGTTATAGCACCGGCTGTTTTTGAATGTTTATAGCGGTTTTATTTATAATTTTTCTATTTCCTCAGCAGAAAGTCGAGTGAATTTTTCGATTTGGGCAACAGGCAAGCCATCTTTTTTCATTTCACAGGCAATAACCACAGCTTCTTCTTTCCTACCTTTTATTTCACCCTTTTTTTCGCCTTTCTTTTCGGCCCTGTCCAATAAAAGTTCTTCGATACCCATGGTGTTGCTCCTTTCTGTTAAAATTTCTACTTGTTGTTCAAATTTAGTATTTATATCCTGATTTTCAAAGCGTATGTAATACCTTAAAAAGTTCATCAATACCCTTATTTTTTCTTTCGCTATCTGCTTAGCCAGCAATAGCCTGGTCAGGTTTAGCTTTAAGTTCAGCAGCAGTTCATCACGTTCCATGCTGCTTTTCAAGTCTTTGCCTGCAAGCGCTGCCTTTGCGGTAAGCACAACAAGGGCAAAAGGGTTATTACTGGCTTGCAGTGCCTCGTCGCTTTGGCTGGCTATTTTATACGTGTTAAACGTATAACGTAAGCTGGTCCCCATAAAGTCTATGGCAAAATGATTTGGCCTTTCTTTGGTATTGGCTTCGGTAAATATGGCGTAGGCAACTATGGGCTTTTGATACTTATCCAGTATCCGGTAAAAATAGGTGTACATGCGGCTGGCAAAATCTTTCTGATACTGGCCCTGTACTTCCACGTGCACCAAAATCCATTCTTCTTTGCCGGCTTTTGTAAATACTTTAACCAACTTATCAATCACTTTTGGCGAATACTCATTGTTTTCGGGTGGAAAAACCTGTTCCAGCTCTTTATCCAGGAACTCAAATCCTCTATCAAAGTCGAAAATCTTCGAGGCTTCAGGATTAAGAAAACATAAGAAATCGTCAAAAACATCTTCCAAAATCCCTTTCCAAAGGATATCGTCTTTTCTTCTCATTAAACAATAATAGAAATAAAAGGCTCATTTTATTAAAGTTTAATCCAACAGCATGGAAAGAAATGCAGAATTTCAAAAAATCCTGTCAATCCTGATAAATCCCGCAATCGTGTTTATTTTGCAGTTACCTCGTGCAAGCCGCATTCTTTTTTGGATTGATCTTCCCACCACCAGCGACCGGCGCGGAAATCTTCGCCTTCGGCAACGGCACGGGTACAAGGCATACACCCTATGCTCGGGAAGCCTTTATCATGCAGGGAATTGTAAGGGATATTGTATTGTTTAACGTATGCTTTTACATCATCCAAAGTCCAATGGAAAATAGGGTGATATTTTACCAATTGGTTTTGTTCGTCCCATTCTACATCGTGCATATCATGGCGGTTGGCCGATTGATCGGCACGGATACCGGTAATCCACACCTTATTGCCTTTTAAAGCGCGTTTAAGCGGCTCTATTTTACGGATACCGCAGCATTCTTTCCGGTTCTCAACCGACTCATAGAAGCTGTTTGGGCCTTTGGCGTTTACCATCTGTTCCAATAGTTCCTGATTAGGATAATAGGCGTGGATGGGTTGTTTATACCTGTCCATTGTGCTGGCCCAAACCGAATAGGTTTCACGGAAAAGCCTCCCTGTTTCTAAAGTAAACACTTTGATTGGAAGCTTATTGGCGAAGATCATGTGACTGATCACCTGGTCTTCCCATCCAAAACTGGTCGAAAATACAATCTCACCGGGATAAAGTTCAGCCAGTTTGGCAAGGGCTTCAACCGGCCCAATACCTGAGGTAATCTCATTTATATGTTCAAATGTCTGGTTCATATCAGATAACCTTTGTAATAAAGGCGATAATTGATTTAATACTTACCAAAATCACGATAATACCAACAGATACCATGATGGTTTTGGTTGAAATTTTATTAGAAATTTTTGCCGCTATTGGCGCTGCTAACGCGCTGCCCAGTATTAAACCAGCCACGGCCTGCCAATGATCGCTGCTTACCATGGCAATGAAAGTAATGGAGCCCATCAGCGCTATAAAAAACCGCGATAACTTTACAGTACCTAAAGAAAAAATAGGGCTACGGCCACCGGCAATTAAAGTAGATAACACGATTGAACCCCATCCACCGCCGCCAACAGCATCAATAAAGCCGCCGCCTAAACCAAGCAACGAGATCCGCTTTACTTTATCTGCCGATTTTTTACGTTTTACATTAAACGCTTTAGATAGTATTACAATGCCCAGTATTAAGGTATATACGGATACTACGGGTTTGGTGTACATACTGTAATGCTCGAGCGATGATAAAAGATAAGCACCGGTAACAGCGCCGATAATACCCGGCACCACCAATAGCTTAAACAGCTTCCAGTTGATATTACCCATGCGGTAATGCATCCATCCGGCAATACCGCAACTCATGATCTCGGACAGGTGAACACCCATACTTGCAGAAGCAGGGGGAATACCCATAGAAAGTGAGAACGTGGTTGATGTAACGCCGTACGACATGCCGATGGCGCCGTCTATCATCGCGAATAAAAATCCCGCCCCTAAAAAGTAATAGAATTGCGGGTTTACGCCCTCAACAAAGGTTTTAAAAGCCGGTTCCCTAAAGTATAAGGCGGTTATAACGATAGCTAACGAAATAATAATAGTTGACCAGATGAGCCAGATAAAATTCTTGATCACAACCGATCTTGGCTCAACCAATACGGATGTTACACTATTAAGCCTTTTAACCTTATCTGCAAAATCACCGCTTAGGGTGTTTCTCAACTCGCTCATTTGCTGCAGGGTGGTATCCAGTTCATCGGGCAGGCTTTCGTTTAACACTTCCTTCAAGCGTTTGGCTACCGTAGGCGATTTGCCGTTGGTAGATATGGCCAGTTTCAGGTCGCCTTTTTTAACTATCGAACCTAAATAAAAATCGCAAAGCTCTGGCTTATCGGCCACGTTAATGAGCAGCTTACGGTCATGTGCCGATTGGCGTACGTATTTGTTTAGTTCGCTGTCATTAGTCGCAGCAATTACTACCTCGGCAGTATCCAGGTCGTTATCTGTAAACGATTTCTGAACGATGGTTAAACCCGGGTATTGCGCAGCAAGTTCGTGAATTTCGGGCAAAAATGTTTTAGATATTACCGTTACGGTGGCTTTCTGGCTATTGTTTAATATAGCCGTCAGCTTTTCAAGGCCTACATTGCCGCCGCCAACCAAAACGGTATGCAGGTTATTGAGCTTCAAAAATACCGGGAACAGTTGGTTGCCGCCGATCTCTTCGTGCTCAATTTGCGTTAAACTATTATCCTTTGGCAACAACGTCATAAATTTCTTTAATCAACTGGTATTTAGGGTGCAATGAAACCACCTCGCCCAACACTATAATCGCCGGCGAACCGATATTATTTTCTTTAACAGCATCAACAATGGTATCAACTGTAGCAACGGCAACTTTTTCATCCACCGTAGTGCCGCTTTGAATTACCGCTACAGGCAACTTGTTTTTTCCTTCACTTTTGAATATTTCGGTAATCTCGGCCAGCTTATTGATACCCATAAGCACAACAATCGTTGCCTTGCTTTTGGCAGCATCATAAAGGTCTGGCGAAATTTTTCCGCTTGATATAGTACCGGTGATCACCCAGAAGCTTTCGCTTAAACCACGATGAGTTACCGGGATATTTTGTAATTCGGCTACCGCTATGGAACTGGAAATACCAGGGATAACCGAGGCAGGGATATCATGAGATGCTGCAAAATCCAGTTCTTCAAACCCGCGGCCAAATACAAATGGGTCGCCGCCCTTTAACCTTACCACATGCCCGTAATTGATAGCATAATCAACCATCAGTTTGTTTACAGCTTCCTGCGAATAGGTATGATCGCCGGAACGTTTACCTACGTATACTTTTACCGAAGCCTCAGGTGCATAGCTCAGCAATTCTTCGTTCACCAGGGCATCGTATAAAACAACATCCGCTGTTTTTAATGCCTTGATGGCTTTAACGGTAATCAGGTCGGCATCGCCGGGACCGGCACCTACCAAAGTTATTTGGGGTTGTTTTATATTACCAGTCATTATTGTACCAATGCCTCTCTTTGCGCTTTGCTTTTTCCTAAAAACTCTTCGGCCTGCGCTAAATATACAGCTGCAAACTCAGCCGATGGCTCGTTTTGGTTTATCTGCAATACCAGGTCGTTAAACGTTCCCTGCAAATCAAACTCGCCTGTTGCTACAAACTGCGCATCAAATTCTTTAATAATGCCAGCCTGTGTGCTGCTGTTGGTACCTTTATCAAGCAATAAAGCTTTTGCCGAACTGATAAACACATTGTATGAATGATAAATAGCATCAGACCATGCACCTTGAATAAAAGAACTGTTTGCCCAGCCCATCTTTTCTTCCGATTCAAAAAGGAGGGTAGCAACCAAATCAATAACCACACCGGCGCACTCGCCTACACCAATGGCAGATACATAGGTTTCCTGGTGGCCCCAGTCAACAAATTCATCATCGGTAAGGGTTGTTAAATCTGCAAGCGGTTTCAGCAGACGGTAAAAATAATCTTTACCCTGGCGGTCGTAATAGGCATGGAAAGTTTCCCCCTCGGGCGAAAATTCTTTGTAATCGTCAAGTATCTTTCGTAAAACATCGGTAGCCCTTTTTGAAGGCACTTTAACTACTCTTTCTGCCGCGCGGCCTACGCCATCGCCAACAGTGCCACCGCCCAGCATTACCTGTACCGAAGGCAATACCCTTGTACCGGCTTTAAGCGAACTGCCATGGAACCCAATATGTGCCAAACCATGCTGACCGCAGGAGTTCATACAGCCGCTGATTTTTATTTTGATGTCGCGGTTAAAAATGAACTCTTCGTATTCATTGTAAATTAAATCTTCAAGCACGCGCGCCATGGTCATGCTGTTGCTGATGCCTAGGTTACAGGTATCGGTACCGGGACAGGTAGTTACATCGGCCAAAGTATCAAACCCAGGCGCGGCAAGCTCCAATTTAGCTAAGCCCTCATATAAAGCAGGCAATGCCTCCTTACGAACAAATTTTAAAAGTAAACCCTGGTTTTGGGTAATGCGGATTTCGTTGGCCACTAATGGCTCTAAAACCTTTACCAGGGCACGGGCGGTATCAGATGGGATATCGCCAACCGGTACTTTAATATATACACCGTAAAAACCTTTTTGCTTTTGCTCAAAAACGTTGGTAACCAACCATTGTTCGTAGCGGAATGGATTGCTGATTTCTACAGCAGGGTATTCGGCCGTTGCCGGCAGCGTGGGCAATGCAATGGTATCACGATTTACAGGATAGCTTTTTACTTTAATAGCAGTCCTTTCAATTTTGGCCAGGCGTAAAACCTCTTCCAGTCCAATCTTCTGGATCAGGTACTTCATCCGGGCCTTATTACGGTTGTTGCGTTCGCCATAGCGGTCAAACACACGAATGATGGCCTCGATATAAGGGATCAGCTGATCTTCGGGCAAAAACTCTTCAACAATGCTTGCCAATATAGGTTGTGCGCCTAAGCCACCACCTAAAAGGATCTTGAAGCCACGTTCGCCATTGGCATTTACTTTAGGGATGGCGCCAATATCGTGAACGTATGAGAAAGCGGTATCCGCATCGCTTGATGAAAACGAAATTTTAAACTTCCGGCCCATTTCCTGGCAAACGGGGTTACGCAAAAAGTATTCGAAAGTAGCATGTGCGTAAGGCGATACATCAAATGGCTCCAGCGGATCGATGCCGGCGGTAGGAGAGGCGGTAACATTCCGCACGGTATTGCCACAGGCTTCGCGCAGTGTAATGTCATCCTGCTCCAGCCTGGCCCAAAGCTCTGGTGTACGGTCGAGGCTTACATAATGAATCTGGATGTCCTGGCGGGTGGTAAGGTGCAAATTGCGGCTGCCGTACTCGTCAGATATATCGGCAATTTTAAGCAGTTGCTTAAAAGTAACTTTACCAAATGGCAGCTTAATACGCACCATTTGTACACCTGGCTGGCGCTGGCCATACACGCCACGGGCCAAACGAAGGCTCCTGAACTTTTCGTCGTGTATTTTACCTTCACGGAAAGCTCTGATCTTTTTTTCCAGGTCAATAATATCCTGCTCTACTATCGGGTTCTCCAGTTCTGTTCTGAAGCTTTGCATAAGCTATTTTTTTAATCAATTATAAAAAAGCCCCTTTGGCTTTGGCTAAAGAGGCGTATGTGGGTAATACAAATTATAGCCGTGTCCTGTCGCCGGTTAAACAGCAGTACATATGGATATAAGTGTGTGTATTAATAGGGCTCATTATGTTTTATATCACAAATATATACATAGTATAGGGAAATGGTAGAATTTAATTGAAAAAACTGTTATTTGACAGTTTTATGATGACATTAAACGTTGATGAGCGTCTGCTCGCGGGTGATAATATCGGCGATACTGGTCTCGCTCAGGATTTTCAGCGTAGCATCCCGCACATCAACAAATACATCGCGGATACCACAGGTGGTTTCCTGGTGGCACTCATCGCACTTGTGATAAAAGTTGAGACTAGCGCAGGGTACCATGGCTATAGGGCCGTCGGTAATGCGCATAATGCTTACCAGGAAAATCTCTTTAGGATCGCGGTTTAGGCTGTAGCCGCCACCTGCTCCTTTTTTACTATACAGGAAACCGGCGTTGCGCAGATCGAGCAGGATTTGCTCCAAAAATTTTTTGGGGATGCGTTCTGCCTCGGCGATTCTCGAAATTTGCATAGGCGGTTGATCCATGTTTTTGCCCAGGATCACCAATGCCTTAATAGCGTACTTTGTTTTTTTGGAAAGCATTTTAAAAGATAAAAACTCAAAAAGTTAAACAATATTAAATAAAATATTCCACTAAAACTATAGAGTACAACGATACTATCTTATTTACCTTTTTTGTTATAATAAAATTACAGTTTGCAGAAAAAACATGTAAAATCCATGTATCTGAAGAGAGAAAAAGCGGGCCAGACGGTCAGTTATTAACTTTTCTTGAACTAAACTTTAATTTGGGGTATAAAATTTATATAAAACCCGGGCTTTTATTGAAATGTTTGTTATTTTTTTTCGGAGTGCCCAAGATTTTTTCCGGGGTTAACCCTGTCGCGCACCAGTTGCTTTAATTCTTTAATTTCCGGGAACCGGCCTTCTTTTTTCCTGTCAAAAATCACATCACCATCGATAAAAACAGTATACCTTCCGCTTATTTCGCTTGGATGCAGGGTTACACCATAAATATCATCGGTGAAAGTGGTAAGCAGTTCCTGGGCCATATAAGCGGCCCGCATCATCCAGCCGCATTTGGGGCAATATTCAATAGTGACGGTTGGTTTCATAATACTGATTTCTTTTTCTCTATGATAAATCTGTCTTCATTGTGCGTGCTTAACACATCAAGGGTATCACCAACAGTAACAAATCCTTCGCCCTGGTGTACCAGGTTTTGTCCAAAAAGTATCTTTTTATTTTTGGACCGATACCCGGCAAGCGTTTTTAGCGGCTCCTTGGCTTTTGTGCCGGTTTGCTGATCGATAGTAGTCATTACGCATCGTGAGCAAAGTTTAGCGCCATAAAAACTGATGCCGGCGATGGTAATATGGTTCATCAGGTCTTCGCTAAAGGCACCGCCGCCGGTAAAAACAATGTTGGGCCTAAACCTATCCATCGGTAAAGCAGCCGGCAGGCGTTTATTCAAATCATCCAGTGAAGCCTGGCCGATGAGTAAAAAGGGATAGGCGTCCGCGAAAGAAGTGATCATGCCCGGTTGGGCATAGCGTTGGTCAACTTCACGTTCGCTGTCGTCGGGCATGTAAATCAGCCGGCATTTTATACCTAAAACGGTACTGAACCAATGATCAATCTCATTACTAACATACGCGCCGGTAGTAATGTCGTCCCAAATGGTTACACTTTGCTTAGCAACTGAGTTGTATATAAATGGTACTTTTATCGAACCATATAACTGATGGCTAACCAATAAGCCATCGGCTTCAATAGCTACCTTTATTAAGGCCATAGTAGGATGCTCGCGCTGTGTCAGAAAACGGTTTTGCCCATCAACCAGCATCCAGCGCCTGTCGTATTTAAAACCTCGCGAGGTAACCTGGGCCGAATTAACCGGGATGCCACCGAGGGATTTGATAGGGTAGATATAGAGTTTACTGATGTGAAGCATAGTGGCAATGTGGTTGGGTAAAATTAATAAATTTTGATTTCAAACTCCGGAAATCTCTCGCCTGTAGGTCATCTCCTTCAGAATTCGGCCAAACTCAGCAGTACATCAGCACTTTATATCCCGGATTAGCCGACAACGGTTAATTTAAAGCAAATAAGTTGTAAATATAACGGTTTAGCAAGTTGCTAAACCGTTTTTTGTTGCTATTTATAGCTATAGATATTGTAAATTATACACTAAGCCAATTGCGAAAGTTTAAATTTTATACGTCAAATTGACTGTTATTATGA
>Ga0307515_10010221_pt1 | contig 18022 bp, 5 predicted proteins | sample 17_EM_MG_FD_194513 | JGI IMG/M metagenome (GOLD analysis project Ga0307515, IMG submission 194513) | Populus trichocarpa ectomycorrhiza microbial communities from riparian zone in the Pacific Northwest, United States - 17_EM | ecosystem: Host-associated > Plants > Roots > Unclassified | place... | reverse complement strand
TATATCCTCCTAATCGTTCTACGGAAATATCGAGAATTCTACGGTCTTTAGTCTCGTTGAAGCCTTGCTCTCTGGCTATTTTAACAAGGTTCTTAATGCGGGTTTCACTTATACCCGTAATGGCTTTAGTATTAGCATTTATAGCCCTAGAAATATTTATATAAAGGACCTAAGCCCTAGTAGCAATATTGTATAAAGTACGCATAATAAATAGTAAGATATAATATAGATTTGGTGTATTTTAGAAGCCTCTAGAGTGTGGTATTAAGAAGAGAGTTATATATATGGCAACCCCGCTCTTTGCGCCAAGACTTAGTTAGCCTAATATGCGCTAAATTAAGCCGCTAACGGCTAGCGCGTGCCACCGCAACCAGGGGGGGGTCCGTCACTTTTGACCGCTGCCTCCGTAGGATGTTGCATTTTAATTTTATACTAAAAGCCTTTTATACAATTAGCACATGTATTAATATAAAACAGCTTCTTCCTAATATACGCATCTATCTTTTGCACGGTATAAATAGGTTATAGTCCATTTCAAATATATCGATTGTGGGGGGTATAGGCTTATAGGGCGGGATTTAGGCGATATTGTAGCGTTTATAAGGCTTTTTAGGCCTAAACTTCGAAGATCTGGCCTAAATCCTACCCGGTGCCCCTAATAGGGTAGCCTGCCGCTAGACCTAAAATAGGACTGTAAGTATCTAATCTAATATACATCGGAAGGGGGGTAGGTAGGTAAAAAGAATAACCTATTAAGTGCAGTTATAAGCGATAATGCTGTTAACTGTGTTAAACATCTAGTTAAATACTTAAGTTATAGGGTTTTCGGCTAAGCAATATATAGATATATAATATCTATCTCTTATATAGTATAAATAGGTTACATAAGGGGATATCACGTAGCTACGGTTCGTAGATAGTATGATAGTTGTTCTTCTTTTTAATAATTCTAAGAAAGGGGTGAGGAACTTAAGGTTCCTTACCACGCTAGTGCCGCGGCGGCACGTGACGGCAACTTGCCGTACGTAACGGCAACTTACTATACGTGGTGGCAATATGCCTTATATAGTGACTACTTGCCTTTATTCCTAACACTAGCAACTCTTTTTTTGTAGTTGCCATCTATATATATATATACCGCTTAACTAGCGTAATAAATATTAATTCTCTTTACTTACTATTACTATTGTAATATAAGTCTTACTATCCCAAAATTTGCCTCTTAGCACGTGGTGCTTTCTTACTTAGGAGTTATAGGTAGATATTATGTTCGGAGGGCCGCTAAGGCGCTAGTAGTAAGTAAGTTAATAGCGATTTTCTATCCCAGGGATAGAAAATCCTAATTGGCTAGATTAAGTTAGGCTCCCCCTTTAAAAAAGTCTTAGCAAGAGAATCTGACTAATTAGACAACTTTGACCGCTGGTTGAAGTTCCTAGACATCTTAAGACTTTACGTAACTAAGAAATTTCTAAGGACTCCCTTTTAACCTAACCTTTAACTTATATATGTAGAGTATTTATATTAACGAATATCTCTAATGCCTTGTTTGGGTTCGCCTTCGTTATTATATCTATTGGGTTATCTTAGCTATTAATCTATTAAATCTTAAAGAGTTCTTAACGCTTATAGGATTGCCGAAGTGCTATAATATTAATTATAAGGCGCTTCTCTTTTGTAGTATTAAGCTTAACTAAACACTTATAGAGGGAATATAAGTTGGTGTATATGATTATAGGGATAACGGGAAGTTTGAGTTAATCTGTAATTATCTTTAGGGTAGTTCCAATTGCAATTGCTATATTAACTCCGCCAACTATTCTATATATCTCTAATGTTAAAATACTTTAGGTAACGCGCTTGCTCTTAGTTGAGCTCTAATAGATAAGATTGCTATAGATTATAAAGTTATTCTCTTTAGTAAATTCGTTCGCGATAATAATCTTATATCCTAACTGGGAGCTAAAATCTTTATTATTTATAAACGATCTATTAATAAATATAAAGAGCTTAGCGGTAAGAAGATTAATAGGTATATAGAGTAGTCCCCGATTGAGATGGTTTATTTGCTAAAAAAGACGTTTATTTAGGGCAAGAACGTCGTCTTTAGTTAGTTCCTAGTGTTAAGTAGCAACAGAGAGATTAAATAAAGCCTTGGGTTAATAGATAGAAGTAATATAAGCTCCGCGAGCGCGTTGCTCTATATATCCTTGCTTTAGGGAATTAATGTTAATAACATTGATCTTCTTACCTTAACCCTTCTAGCGTAAAGTAATAGAATCCTTATTTAGGGAGAGGATGTATCTATTAAAGAGTAATAGTGTTATTAAATTAAGCTTTTCTTTTAGCTTTGCTATAAGATTTGCCTTTACTAGCTTATCTTCTTTAAGAGCTGAGAATTGGTCGTCCCCTAAGATAATTATATTGTTAGTTTATATGCTAATAATTCCAAATGGAGTTTTTATGGTTGTAATAAGGAAGTAAGGATTAAATATAAAAGTAGTTATTAAAAGCTTCTCTTTATGGTGCTTGCTATAGGTAGCCCACTAGTGAGTTCCTGCCTCTGCAATTCTATATAATGGCTTAAGTATAACCATAATTGTATCTTTAGGATACTAGTGGCGAATTTGCTCTGGAAGGTATGCTAATATTAAGCGCTAAAGGTACGTCTCTAATTAGGTGTAGGCTTAAATAATATCTTATAAATAAACCGCTATTCTATTCTTTATTAAGGAGGGAGCTAGCGTAATAATAACTCGCTAACTAGCTCATTAAATCGTAGGAGATTATATAAGAATTACCTCCTTACTATTATTATTATAACCTTAGATAATAAGCCTTAATTTCTTAAATAGGGTGTTAGTAGCTTTGCCTTTAATCTTATTAACTATTCTTAATTTAAAGATGCGAACTTTATTGAACTTAGTAGGGTTATACTTCTTGAATTTAAAGACTCCTCTTATAATAAGACTGTTAATCTCCTGCTTATCAGATACTTAAAAAGGAGCTCCTGGGGTTATAATACGACCTTCCTTTTAAAGCTGTTTTACGAGCTTAAAGTTAGCCTTCTCTTTGGCTGTTATAAAGGCTATTAATAACTTAACTCCATTCTTAATGGCGGCAATAAATTATTCTTTAAAATTAATAAAATATTGGCGATTTCGTGATCCCTTTAGGCGACCTCTACTGCGTCGTGGTTGTGGCGTATCTACTATAATTGTATTGGGATTATAGTCGTCTTTTAGAGCACGTTGATTGTGGTTCTCTTTTAGGGCATTTTCTAGGGCATCCTATAAAGGCTCGGAATTGTTATCTTTGTAGTAAGGCTTAATAATAGTTAAATAGAATTAAGTAGGTCTGTAAGGCATCTAAATAGTATAAGTTTAACTATTAATTGTAATGAGTTAATATAGGCCTAACCATTCTCCCTTTTTATACTATATGTGTACTTTAGACTAGAGTGGCAGATCGAGCGTAGTTAAGGTGTTTGGGCCATTTCTTATTCCTAGTGCGTTATTAACTTAGCGTGTAGCGTAGAGACGTTGTACCTCCTTTGTTGCCTTATAAATAGCCTTAGCTTATTATATAATAGAGGGAGATAGTAAAGAATTATTAGTTATTTAAGGGTAGGCGCTAAAGACTAGTAATATAGGTATAAGTCCATCCGGGCTAGCGGAATCGTTAATAGCTTTAACAGCTATTTATAAGGTAAGTTCTTTACTAGTATCCTTTAGTTCTAAAGAGATAATCTTATATACGCGGCGTAATGGCGTGTAATATTACTTTACTTTTCCGATACTATTATGCGCCTTAATAGGGACTTCCTTAACCTTAATTACTATTGCCTTTATCTATTGTTAGAACTCTATAGATGAGAAGTTCTTTCCTATATTATAGACGATTTAATTAGGGGGTCCTAGGTAGATATTAATCTAGCATAACTAAAGGGTATCCTATACGTTCCTAGCTAATATATCCTTTAAGAATCGTGCAGCTTAGAAGAAGGTTAAGAAGTTAATAACTTAAAGTACTGGCTTACTGCTAAGATATATAACGTTGACGATAATATAGAAGTTAAAGTCGTGGTTATCTTTAAGGGTGAACTTAAATCGGCTAGGGGACTTCTGGTTTATTTAGTAGTAATAGTAGTACTTTATAAGATGCTTAATTGCCTTAACCTTAACTTTATAGCCTACTCGCTAAAGAACCCTAAGCAATTAATAAACGGATAGGTGGCCAAAACGATGGTGTAGTTGGCGTAATTCCGACTTAGTTAAGTGGCTTTAAGTAATACTCTTTTCTAGTTAATAAAGGAGCAACTAGGGGTAACCCTACTTGCGTATAATAGGTACCTAATTGTCTCCCTAAATAAGTATATTCTTAAGGTTATTAAGCCTAACGCCTAATTTATCTATATCTTTAATACAAAATAGAAACGGAGTGTTTATAGGAATAATATGGAAAGTAATATATCCTAAGGGGGTTTGGACCCTAATTATACTAAGAGAGATTATAGTACCTTTACTAAAGCAAATTGTATGTTAGCCTGCCGTTAATTAGTCAATCTAAATAGAGCTATTAAGCTGCTAAAGAGCTTAAACTTAAGGTTCTCCTGCTATAAATACTCCTGCGGCTCCTGTATCCGGTATAATACTATAAAAGACGTACGCCGAGTATCTATCGTTAAAGGAAAACGCGGAACTCTCCTTTGGCTCATTAAAGATATCTAATTTCGTAATAGAATGGAGCGTAGATTAATTATTAAGAATAGCAACAGTTTATATACCATCTACCTCACCATACTTAGTAAAGTATTGGTTAGGGGAGTAGTCCTTAATTTCTATATCCATAAGGAGCTGTTTAACCTCATTAACCTTGCCCTTGAAATCTTTTACGCCTTTATATTAAACTAGGAAGCTTTAGAAGTAGGCCGTAGTGACCTTGCAATTTCTAACGTTTCTTATACTTTAACGGAACTTATTATATACCTCTTTTCGCTTATTAAGGGAGTATCTAGTTAACTAGCAATTTAGCTTCTTATAAACGTAGCACTTCTTTTAGTAATTACTTTAAAATAAACCTCTACCGGGACCTCTACGGTTACCTTATAGTCGACGTTAATTATACCCTCTTCCGTATTCCCTACTACGGCCACTATATATTTAATTAGTCTAGTTATAATTATATTGGTCGGGAATACTTAGTTAGGTAGGGTTTTTGGTATAGAACTGTTGAGATTCTTATATTTGTATTATAATACCTACGGTAGAGCGTAGCTTAGCATATACTCCTTTAAACATATTTATAGGTTTATATAGCGCTAAGTTACACTTAGGAACGCTATAGCATGCTAAGATAACCTGGTCCCTTAGGCTGTTCTTATTTTAGTAAGTTTTAATAAGGCTATGTTAGATTTTCTAGAGTTTATTAAAGAGTAGTTAAAGGCACTCTAAATAAGTCTTTATTGGGTTAGAAGCGATAACTCTTTAGAACGTAGTCTTCCGCCATTTAGATATATAAAGCTAGCGATTCTTATTAGTCTTAAAGTAGGCTCTAATAAGCTAAAGCATTATATTAAAGCTATAGTTTTTACCCGTAATATAGTTATAATAGAATGTTACTGCCCGTCCCTTTAATATAATAAAGAAAGCGTAATAGTACTAGTGGCGTTAAATTCTAACCTTATTACAACAGTTATAAAAGACCTATAGTTTTGCTCTAAGTATATTATATAGTTCTCCTCTAAACTTCTTCTCTTTGTCCGAATATACCTTTATTAGATTTGTAACTTCTTATAGTAAAGGCTTACCAGTTAGCTAGAGTGGAGGAGGTAGAGGCAGAGTAACTCTAAGTAGGAGAGCATCTCTAGGTAGGAGAGCAGCTCTAGGTAGGGGGTTAGTGTTTTAGGGGTTTTAATATAAATTAAAGTTGCCTTCTAAAGAATATAGGTTGTTTTTAGGTTTCCGTAGTTAACGTATAATCTTAGCTTCCGTCTATATTGGTTCTTCTATACTAGTAATAACGGCCTAAATATTACTAGTAATTAGGTTACCGTTCTTAGTAATATATACCCTATTCCTACGGAGGAAGTCTTAAAAATCCTAAATAATATTAACGTTGCCAAGTGCCTAGGTATCAGTAGTCCATCCTATAAAATTCTCCCTAAAATACTCCTATAGTTATAAATCGGCGTAGCATCTATTTTAGTAGAATATAATAGTGTAGGAAAAAGCCGTTAACTTATTTTATAGTATAAGTTGTTATATTAAAGGCGAATTCGTCCTAATCTTTATTAATAAGTTTCGCGTACTTAGCTACCCCTAGTAGTAAGGAGTCTTTCTAGTTATTTGAAGTAGGCGTAGCCATATTTTTGGAGGGAGGGAAGTGTTATTAGTGTAGGGATTGTCGTTTGGTACGCGTTTGTCGTTTAGTACGCGTTCGGACGTGTATTTGCGATTATAGGGCTTAGGACCAGTTCTGGCCTTAAATCGCGAAGACTTATAAAGCGTGTTGTTCTGCGTAATAGACGCAAGAATCCGTAATCTTAAAAAGGCTTAGGACTAGTTCTGGCCTTTAAATCCTTAGATTTGTAGAAGAGTTCTATTTAAGATTTAGGACCAGTTCTAACCTTAAAAGATAGCTTTCTCTAGCATAAGTAGCACTGGTACAGTGGCTTGTCTCTTCTTGGTGAAATACCTTGCTATTCTATAGTATAACAGTAAAGTTAACTACTGATTAGTGTAGGTTACATAAGGGGATATCACGTAGCTACGGTTCGTAGATAGTATAATAGTTGTTCTTCTTTTTAATAATTCTAAGAAAGGGGTAAGGAACTTAAGGTTCCTCACCACGCTAGTGCCGCGGCGGCACGTAACGGCAACTTGCCGCACGTAACGGCAACTTGCCATATATAGTAGCAATATGCCTTATATAGTGACCACTTGCCTTTATTCCTAATAGGGGGTATAGGCTTATAGGGCGGGATTTAGGCGATATTATAGCGTTTATAAGGCTTTTTAGGCCTAAACTTTAGAGATTTGGCCTAAATTCTACCCGGTACCTACTAGCAAAGCACCTACTACCTATAAAGAATTAAGTTAAAATGGGGGTAATTTCTATAGTCTAAAAAGTATAGAGTCTTAATTTCACCTTAGGCTTAGCAGCATAGTAATAATAAATTCAATTTACCGCCTGTCCCGGTCCCCCTAGTGGGTTTACGCAGGCTAATACCTTCTATAGGAAAAACTCTATCTTAGAGAAAACCCGATCGCGGGCCGCGCTGGAGAGACAACAGTGTTCTAATATTGGGGCGCTGGCGACTCGCCTTCTACCTAGCTAAGAGTCTGCATATTAAGCCAACTGACCACGCTTCGCGGACGATCTCACACTACCCCTTCTTCCCTTATCCTTTTACCCTTATTCTTTTACCAGTCCTCTAAGCTTTAAAAGGGCTGGTATCTACTTATCTCCTCTATATTTATTGCCTTTATAGCCCGGAACTAAGTTAGGGCTTCTAACTATATTATTTATTTTACAGCTATTTAGGCACTTTTTTTATTGCTTAAGACTTCTTAGAGGCGTTTAGAGGCGCATTATGCTATAAAGTCCGCCCTTTGGTATTATGGGCACTAGAATAGTACATAGTGTACTATCTACCTTATTTAGCTATATTCGTACTATAGGAGAATTCCTAGTACTCTAACAGATGTAAGCCATGCGTTAAGCCCTATTACCTCTATATAAAGGAGAAATAGTACTATAGCCTCTACTTTTATTAGATCTTTATATAATGGGATTATAGGTTTCCCCTATGGGGTCTTCCACGTGGTTTCTATACGATTTTTGGCCTTTGCTTACCACCGTTGGCGCTATTCTAGGTCTGCCCACTTCGCGATAAGGGTGGTTTCCCGCTAGTAATGCTAGTGACCTCCTATACGGTAGCGGCGCTCTATCTACGCTCTGCCGGCGTTCTACTAGCTACGCCTATAGGGGTTTATTATAGCTTCCTGCTTAGTATAATCCTTCTAGTATGCAAGGAACCCCTATATCTTATTCTTACAGTCCTTTACGCGGTCCCTAAGCGCTTCTAGTAGTACTAGTAGCCGTCTTATTTTTTACTAGCGCTTTACTAGTATTTTTTAGATACCCTTAAGTGCCTCTGCTAATTCCTTTTCTACCCTATTAGAAGCTGTCTTAGCGGCTCTTTAGAGGGCTATCGTTTTAATATAGAGTTAGATTAGGGGAATAGCCGCTTCCTTTTTAATTGCAGCTATTAGTATTCGCTAGTATACCCCTATAACCCTATAGAGGCACTAGTTCTAGACTTTCTATAGCGGTTTAAGTAAGCTTTTTACTAGCGTTCCGCCGTTATCCTATACTCCCTATACTTAGGCGCTATATAGTATTACTAGTTAGACGGTAGTTGTATATAGGAGGCGCGAGCGGCGTATTAATAGGCCCTATATAGACGTAGTAATCCTTAATATCGCTTTAAAGGCTGCTAATCCTTTAGTTACTGCCTTCTTAATCTATTCTTTTTATTAGAGCTTAGGGTCCACCTAAATCCCTAGGATTTACATACTGGTTTTCTAGGGAGCTGTCTCGCAGCTAGCGATACGCACGGTAAACGTAAGGTCTATAGTGGCGTGGCGCCGTCGCCTTATAAAGTGTATAAGCTAATACTTTTTAGGGGCGAACGCCGCGCCGTATCGGTTTGCCTATATAGCGTAGCAATTATAGGCGGCCTCTAATCGTCAATAGTTCTCTACTATAGAGTCCCCCTAAGTAATAAGGTTCGTGTTATTTATAAAGCTAAACCCTAGCGTGCCGCTATTAGGGCTCTGGAATTTTTCTAAAAGTTCTAATATAAAAAAGAGAAATAAAATTGGCGATAAAGGAGACCCCTAGGGGATGCCTGTCTGTGTCTAGATCTAATTGCTCTTATATTTTATAAACTTAATATAGGTCTTATATACTGTTAGGAAGCTTTATATAAAGTCTATAAGCTACTTTAAAAAGCCTTTTTCTTTTAGGATATAGAGGAGCCTTTTATAGGACATATTATTAAACGCCCTTACTAAGTTTAGGCTTAGCATTAATACTATATACCCGCAGCGCGTTCGCCATGCTGTCTGTATATAGGAGCTAAGTAGTCCCACTACTAATAGTGTAGATTGCTTGTGCCTTACTCCTATCTAGTTCTAAAGGAGTAATTTATACTCTTCCGCTGCTTTTAATATAATATTAGCTACGTACTTCTCTAGGACTTTTACTAGCGTATTTTTAAGTATAATTAGTCTATAACTACCTAGGAGAGAGTAGTCTTTCTTTCCTTCCTTATATAAAACCACGGTTATAGATTCTTTAAGGCTTTCTGGTATTATTCCGTTGGCAAAGTAGTAACTAGCTGCTTCTACTAGGTCTTTTATAATAACTAGGGCAACCGCTTTAAGAACCTTATTTAGTATACTATCTAGCCCTAGGGCTTTTCTATTTAGAAGGCTCCTAATTAGCTTGCTAATTTCTTCTATTAAGATAATAGGGCTAATATTAAATGCCCTTTGTTCTATTATTGTCTCTATCTTAATATCGCTAAGGTCCGCTGTTCTAGTCTTAGGAAAAAACTTAGCTGCAAGAATGTCTGCTTTTATGGTATTATTATCTACTAAGGGGTCCTTAATAGACCTTCTAAGGTCTAGTAGGTGGGGGTCCGCCTTTACTATACTTACTTTTTTACTCCACTTTAATAGAATCTAAAGTCCTTTATTATAGGGTTTTAATTAGTCCTTAGTAAGTTTATAAATAAAGCGCCGCCAGTTATTATAACTAACTCTCCTAGTTTCTTTCTAGAGTTAATTACTTAGTGCTAAGTATCTTTAAAGGTCCTAGGGGTCGTTATAGTCCTAATACTATTATTGCGCCTAGTAGGCGCTGGCGTAGAGCTATGTGGTATATAGCGACTATTCTCTACGGGCCTACTAGCTAGGTTATGCTTATAGGTAGTGTTCTCTAAGTGCTTATTTAATACCTTCCTGGAGGGCTTAAAGGGGGTCTTTAGATATGGCCTAGTTAAGCTCCTAAATACTTTAAAGGAGGCCCTATAAGTCTAGCTTTTTAAGGGCGAGGCGCTAGCGTTCCGCTAGCGGACAGCTAGCGTTATTAATTTGGATGCGGATAGGTATGTGGTCTCTTATAAGGGCCTATTCCTTAACTATACTATAAAAGTTAACTTTTCTGTATAGATTTGGAGATATAAACGTAAGGTTAATTACACTTTCTTATTACCCTCTTTTTTATATAGGCTCTCCTTTTAGTGTGGCGAGTATAAGACCTCTAGCATTAGTTTTAGCTAGTAGGCGTTCTGCCTACTCTTCGCTAGCTACATACTTTCCGCCCTATATTAGGTAGTAGGCATTAAAGTCGCCTAGGAGTATAATTTCTCCCTTAGCCTCTTTAATAGCCGTTTTAACCTTAGGCCATGTCCTATCTAGGGGCCGTCTTCGCGCGGGTTATAGATATTAATAATTATAATCTCTATTCCCTTTAGGCGCACCTAAAGGGCTGCGGTAAAGGGGCTGTACTATCTACGCTTTTAATACGCGGCATTAATATTCCGGCTAATTATAAAGCAGACCTTTGTTATAGGGAGGGCGTTATATATAAGTGTGAATCCCCTTAGGTAGTATATTAATTTAGTGGACCTATTATATACTAGCTCCTAGACTATAAGGACCTAGTAGTCCGCTAGCGTAACGCTATTAAAGAAGGGGCGACATGCCCCTTAGTTTGCATTTCCGTAGTTATACTGGATAATTATATACTTACTTATTTAGGGTAGGTATGGGCTTATCTATATCTATGTCCTATTCCTTTTTATTTTTGCTAGTAACTATTATTACTCTATTAACGCGAAGCCGGAGCCTTAATTATAATCTATTTCTACTTACTTTATTAATAAAAGATGGTTTACCTAGTCCCTGTTTAAGTAGTTATTCTTAAGTCCCTAATAGTTCCTATCCTTTTTTTTTATTAGTGATAATTATAAAGTTTCCTGGTATTGGGGGTTAGTGTAGTATTATTTCTATAGCTTCTTATATATAGAGCGACTACGTTAAGAGGGTTATCCTTTTTATTTAGATGCCCTTAAGATAGCTCTAGAAGGTTCTATACTCCTTTCTTTACTATACTTTATAGGCTTTACCGTGGTTAATATAGGATACCCTTTCCTTAGGGCAATCTGTAGTGCTATATAGTCCTATATATTATCCGTATTTTATTTACTTTCTATATACGCTTTATGTATATCCCTATTAGTTATATTAGTAGTATTGCTTTATAATTAGGCTATTCTTAAATAGCCTAGTCTTAAAAAGCTAGGATTTAATAACTATCCCACTTTTTATAATCTTTTACTAGATTGCCTAGGTTGGAACACTAATTATAAGTATTTTTCTGGTTTTCTTAGGTTCTCTTTAGGTACTGCTAGGGTTTACCTAGCGTTTTATCTGCGCTTTAGGGTCGTATAGCTATTAAATCCGGCTAATAGCTACCCTAGGTATAAGGCGCTTTATAGCTTTATAGATGGATTAGGTTAATTCTAAGTTGTCTATATTTCTTCCGCTATTAATTAGGGTCTTAAGTAGGACCCTAGATACTTCTAAGAGGTAGTCTTTTCTTAGTATTTTTAGTCCTAGCGCGTCTAGTCCATTTAGGATTTAATCCTTTATTATTTAGAAGGGGATATAGACGTCTATGTCCCCGCTATTAAGGGTGCATACGGCGTATACACTTAGTATTATTCTCTAAATAGTCTTAAGGAGCTTCCCTAGTTTATAGCCCTGGGGCTCCTTAAGCCGGACGCGTACGGTTGCTCTCTGTGGTACCGCGATTGCGTTTACTATATGGGCCGCCTACGCAGCGACAGCTGCCTAGGACTGGCTCTGTATCGGGGGGACTCCTAGACCTAGGGGTCCTTCTTTACGCGTTTCCTTTTAAATTTTCGTGATGCTAGCTTTAATCCGGTTAAGCTAGGCCTTAGTTTCCTTTTCCTAGGTTGTCTAAGGCGCTTAACGCGTTAAGAGGGCTTTAACGCGTTATATTACCTCTTAAACAGCAATAAGTATTTAGTGTTATAGGGTTTCTTCCTCCTCTTTTATAAGATCGTCTTTAATTTATCTAAGTGTTTCCTTTAGTTTTTGCTATTACTAGTTAAGCTAGCAGCTGTCTTTTTCGCGTTGTTACCCACCTAGTTTATAGTTTAGCTCCCTTACGTCGCGACTTTCGTGGCTCCAGTAGGAAGCTTGCGTCCCTCCGTCGTCCCCCATGCTTTATAGCTAGGGCGACATAGTTTTAAGGGTCTCTTAATGCGAGGAATAGGATTCCGATAACGGATTGCTTTATTAAGTAGTTTTTGGGCTGGTTTTGCTGCTGTTGCGGCTTTATCTTAGCAGCATAGTAGAATAGTAGATAGTAATGTACGGTATATTACTGTAATATCGCGGCAATATACTAATATTGGTATGCTTTAATATGGTGCAATAGACGTAGTGTATATACAGTGTTGTATTCTGCCATATTCTGCCATATTCTGCTAGTTGCATTCTATTATATTCTGCTATATTCTGCCATATTCTACTATATTCTGCAGTCGCATTTTACTATATTCTGCAGTCGCATTTTACTATATTCTACCCATTATATTCTGCTATATTCTACCAGTTACATTCTACTATATTTTGCTATATTTTACCTATTACCTTCTGCCATATTCTGCAGATATAGTAAAATGTGCTAGGTAACGCGCCTCTAGTACCGTCACCTAGCCAGTATAGGCATACTCCGCTAGAAATTTAAGTTTAATTAAAGTCGTTTAGTTTCTAAGGTATTATAGTAAAGTTTAACCGTATCTAATATCCATTAACCTAACTGCGCCGTTTATAACTCTATAAAGCTATAATTATATATATGCTGTACTGCACCCCTATAAAAGGAGTAGTTGGAGTAGCCGTTAGGTAGGATGCCGCCGGCGGCTAGGTGGGTTAATAAAATCTTACGTATTACTAGCGCCAAAAAAGCTCTATTATTAACGCTAAATAATAAATCTAATAGAGGCCGGGGGTTACGGTTAAATAACCGTATTATTGCGGCTATAGGGCATAAACGATCTTCCGGTATAGCGGCGATCTGGATATTAACGCCACTATAGGTTTTATCTATCTTGCTCCGTTTTAAGTAAAAGACTATTAAATGGCTATTAGGGGCGATCCTAACGTTACTATAGAGGGCCTTTATAGTACTAAAGTCCTTAGCTTTCCTATTTGGGTACGTAATTTCTCCTATACGTAGGAAACCTATAAACACTATTATAAATACCGCATCTATATTTATATCCGCCTTATAGGGCCTAAGCGTAATAATCTTATTTAGAATGTCCTTTATAATTAGTAATTTAGTTTTTTTAGTAGATAGGAATAGTAATATAGCCCCCGCTAGGGCCCTCTTAATAGTATAATCTTTAAAGGCAGCAATTAAGTAACCTAGATCTATATAACGAGATTAAATTATAAAGATATAATTAGAGAGGGTTTCTAGCTTAACCCTACCTATTAGGGGGGCGGCTATACTAAACGCTCGTTAAGCAATCTATTCCCCTAAGTCTATCTTCTTAGCTAGATACAGTAATAAACCGTTTAGGGCTAAAAAGGCCTCCCAGCTCTTAATAGTAGAGGAGTAGCCCTTTCTTATATTGGCTGCTAAGCCATGCTATATAAGTAGTAAAAAGTAGTAAGACCCACCGATCTCGCTCTAGAAGGTTAGGAGAGGTTAATTAAACAACTTTAGGTTAACTGTAAGAGTTAGTAGCTACCTAAAGAGAGGTATCATTTTTCTAGCAAGGAGCCGTTATTTATTTGCTACTTAGGGCATATTAATAATAATTTCTCGCGGTTAAATCGCAAGAGAATATTAGCAAGCCTATTTAGCGCTAGAGACCCATATAGTCATTATTTATCCAGCAAAAAGCCATTATTTATTTGCCACTTAGAGCATATTAATAATAGTTTCTCGCGGTTAAATCGCAAGAGAGTATTAGTAAGCCTATTGTTGGCGCTGGAGACCTATATAGTTGTTATAGTAATATCATTTATTATTAAGGATATAAGTATCTCTTAAAGTAATCGGTTTCTAAAACCTTTTATAATATTATTCTAGATGCCGCTATAGGCAACTATATTATCTATATAAATATAAAGAAACCTATACCGCTAAACCAATAATCACCTTTTAAATGCCTCTGCAATAGCATGTATTTCTTTTAGGTTAATATAGTTATTTACCTAATTTAGTAGGGGGTAATAGCTAAAGGCCTGGGCCTAGGGTAGGGAAGCTATATAATTAGGCTAGTAGCCATTCTCTCCGCTAAAGTAGAAGCCTTTGTAGCCTTTAAGCAATAAGGTATTAGTAAACAAATAAAACTATAGCCTCTCCTTATTATTAAAGAATAGTACACCATTACTTAATATAAGAACCTTAAGCTAGAGGTTAAGGTCTTCCTTAAGCTCTAGGGGGAGGCGCCGGCGCGTATATCTTAATAGCCTAATAGGCTATTTTATTATAAAGTCCTATAAGGAGTAAGAGTACAAGCGCCTAAGGCGGATAGCTTTTATACACTATGCTAGGCGGCCCACTAATTATTGGGCTTGCTATAATAATAGCCAGCCCTTCCAGAGAGCTTCGGTCACCTAATTAATAGCTTTTTATTACTTAACTAGTAAGAGTTTAATCTCTATCGCTATAGTATTAATAGTATAACCTAGTACTTCAGCCTCTATACCTTTAATATTTTTAGTATTATTTCGGGGTACCCCTAGCTAGTTAGTAACCGAGAGGTATACCTCCCTTAGTAATAGCAGTATAGTTAGATACTTAACTATAAATATAAAATCATTAAGGTAGTGCTTAATAGTAGAGTTAATCTATTATACTAGGATTTAGTAGAAACCTTTAGCAAATAGGTTAAAGAGAAATGGGGCTGTTTATAAGCTAAATGGTAGATAGCATTTAACGTATATAACTCCCTTCTAGATAAAGCCGAGTAGGTAATACGACCGCACTAAGACGGGCATAATCCGGAAGGCATCTCTAATGTCTTATTTAACTAGGTAGCAGCCCCTACTAGCTATAATTATATATACTAGTATAGTCTCTACCTAGGTATAGTATAGTATTGCCCAAGCTAGGTCAATAGAGTTATTAACTAAGAATCCCTTAGGTAAGGAGAGGTTATAAATACGGCGAAAGCCGCTATTTACCTTAGGCACTAGGCCTAGGGGTAAGGTAACTATAAAGTTAGTAGCCTGTATACGGCCTAGGGCCAGGTTAATAACAATCTTTTTAGAGATAAGGTCTTCGTTATTGTATAAAGAGAGGTGGTTTTTATAGATACTAAATAGCATAAGTAATAAGGTACCTATCTCTGCCCTATAGGTAAGGATACCTTATAAAATTACTAGGAGATTTCTAGGGTACCTATAAAGGAGCGTACTCCAAGCAAGAGGCCTTAGGGGTAATAGTAAGTCGGCTAGAAAAATCGTTTACAAGTAGGTTTTAAAAAGAGGTACTAAATTAGGCCTGCCTTAAAGCCTTAGCGCCTATAGCAGGTCTATTTAGATAGTTAAACCTAGGAAAATATCTTTATCCACTATTAAATCCTAGGTCTAACTACTTACGGCGGTAAGCTACTTAGAGCATAACTTTAATAGGTAGTCTTTATTGCATTTAGAGCATATATAGCGGTAATAATATAGATTATCTTTATAAGCCTGCTAGTTATTTTAGCTATAACAGGGCTTGTTAGAGGTAGGGGAAAGGGAGGTATTCTTTTGTAATCTCTTTAATGCTATACCACGGACTTTAAGCCCCTAGCTCCATGCCTTTATATTAGCCGCCCAGCAGTATAGGGCCTTAAACTAGGTAGGTATATCCCAGTTATTAGGCTTAAGCTAATTATAATCTATAACGTACCTATAGTAGTTAAGTGCGAGGTCTAGGATAGAGGTCTAGTTATAGGTTATAAAGTAGTTACGGATCTTATTTATTTAGAGCAACATCCTTATATAGAGGTTAGTTGGGCATATATAGAAAGTGCTTATAATTACTATATAGTTTATAAACCTAGTAAACCAGACCTTCTTATTCTTATAGACCTTACAGCTAGTAGTAGGTCTCTTTAAAACAAGTTTTCCGTTTTTAATAGTAGCTATATTAGAGAGGTCTAGGCGGCTAAAGTATACCTATAAATATACTAGATTCTTTAGGCGGAAGGATCCTTTTTATATATTATAGAGGTCTCTTCTAGCTAGGCTAGGGAGGTTAAACTTAAGCGTGCCTAAGCCTTCTGGTAGGTTATAGGACTTACCTAGTTTATCCGCCTTAGCGGTAGAGGGGTGCTTTAGTAAAGCAGGCTGCTTTAGAGCGGCTAGTCTTGCCTAGTAAAACTCCTCTTCCTATTCCGTCTTTTAGATCCGTGCCTATTCCTCTTATTCCGTCTTTTAGATCTATGCCTATTCCTCCTACTCTCTCTTTTAGATCTCTAGGTTATAGAGTTATTAGGCCCTCTTATTTTGTTTCCTAGCTCTTTCTTCTTCTAAAGATAAAACCATAGTATATTCGGTAGATGGGATAATTGTAAATAAGGAGGTAGATAATAGGGCGGTAGAGCGAGGAGTTTTTAAGTAGGTGCTATTGGCTAGAAAGTCGGTTATAGGCCTTAATAAATTATATAGGCCACTTAGAACACTAATCGCAAGCAATCTATAATGAAAAGAATGACCTATTAAGTGCAGTTGCAAGCGATGATGCTGTTGACCGTGTTGAACATCTGGTTGAATACCTGAGTTGCAGGGTTTTCGGCCAAGCAATGTATAGACATGTGATATTTACCTATTGCACTTTGTTGGAAGGGTAACTAACATTTTTAAACCACTTTCAATTCAGTCGGATTATTAGAGAGATTTAATTCCACCCAGGGTAGGACCCATTCTATTTTAACGCTAATGAGAGTTCGAGATAGTAGTGGAAAGGAAACTATAATACACAAAAATTAAGGGATATTCCACCAGGACTTTCGTCGCTCCCCAACACCAACCGACCCTAATAGTACACCGGAACCGCAAAACCAACCTAAAAAACCGGCCTCAACGCCCCAAACGCCAAATCAAACGCCTCCTTCAACAGCTCCCTAGCCGCCGTAACCGTAACAACCCTCTCCGCACCCTCTGTCGCTGGTTCATCAACCGCAATCAGCCACTCTCCCGCCTCCCTCAAATGCTTTAGCCAAATCCCACTCGCCCGAACCTGCGACCCCATAAACTGCCGACTCCTCAACGGCATCCTAGCCCCATCGATCGGTCGCTCAGGCCTCCGCCACCCACACTCGGCCTGCAGAAACCGCTCCAGCGCCGCCCAAACTCGCGCAACCGTCTCGCCATACACGGTGGCATCGTTAACGTCCTGCCCCGCGTTTCTCGCATCCCGTATCACGTTCCGCGGACTCGCGACCGGCGCCTCCCGCCCCAGCAGCACGATCCGCGCGCGCTGGCCCGCCCCGCCAACCTGTTCGCTCAGCCGCGCTAGTACGGCCACATCCTCGGCATCGAACGCAACGATGAAGTCGTAGCGGCTGAAATCCTCGGCCTCCAGCCCGCGGGCCTCGTGCCGCTGCAGCCGGTCCCGCACGTCGCGCTCCTCGAGACTGGTGCGGCCGGTGTGGAAGAGCGCGCGCAGGGCTAGGGGCTCGGGTAGGGCGGAGGCGGTGACGGGCACGGAGCGGGGGAGGTGGACGGCGCCGGCGTGGACGAGGAAGGGGCGGGTTATAAGGGTGCTGGAGACGTAGAGGCCGGCGGAGTCGAGGCGTGTGAAGGGGTTTTTGGTGCCCGAGTTGAGGGTTTGGAGGCGGAGGAGCTCAGCGGCGGCATGGGCGATAATTGAGCGATCTGGGGGGTGTTAGTAGGGGAGAGGAGGGGGGAGA
>Ga0307515_10010220_pt1 | contig 18022 bp, 16 predicted proteins | sample 17_EM_MG_FD_194513 | JGI IMG/M metagenome (GOLD analysis project Ga0307515, IMG submission 194513) | Populus trichocarpa ectomycorrhiza microbial communities from riparian zone in the Pacific Northwest, United States - 17_EM | ecosystem: Host-associated > Plants > Roots > Unclassified | place... | reverse complement strand
TCCTCCCCTTTTCCTTCCTTTTTTTTTTTTAAAAAAAAAAAAAACAAATTTGGAAACACGTGGATGGATGGGTTGGAACTTGGAGGTGATACGTCATCTTCAATTGGGATGTGAGTTTGGTGTTACAGTAGATCTTAGGGTTGTGCTTTCAAAAGAATTATAATTTATGAGAAAACACTTGTATTCAAAAAAAAAAAAAAACTAGACTGCAAATATTTTTTTTATTAATATGAATGTTCAAACAGTTTATTTATACCTCGACTAATTCCACAAATCTTAAAGTTAATGGCTATATAAATATCCAGTGACCCTGAGAGGACTCGAACTCGTGACTATTAAGAAGCAAACTCAATGTCTGACCAGTTAAGCTATTCATCAGGTTAGACTGTAAACATATTTGATCATACATGTTATTGAGTAAAACAAATATATGAGAAAAGATACACAAATATATGTATTGAAAAATATCTGTTTATTGATAACTTTAAGGACTTGTAAACTTAGTTATGACACGCAGGTCGGTTCGACTGATCGACTTCGACCCTGTTAATCTAAGTTGAAGAAAAATGGGTTAAAAGACTGACCTGATAAAAAAAAATTAGGTCAACTACTCATAACCAGAGATAAAATTCATTGATTTTCTTTTTAAAAAAATAATCAAAATAACGTTGTTTTGATATTTTCTAAATAAAAAATTTAAATCAAATCATATTAAACTCCTGACTTGTTATGAATTTATTTTTTAAAAACACATTAGTAATAATTAAAAAAAAATTAATCATTAAAAAAATTAATCAACCAACAATCTAGTCCTTACTAAAGTCTAGCTTTCCATAAAATTTAATAACAGGATTTATCAGATTGATCACTACAATTCACAAGTGATTTTTTTTCAAAATATGATAATATCTACGTACATATATAGTATAGTACCCAAAATTAGGATTTATTTATTGAAAAAAAAGGTTAGGCCAATTTAGATCCAATGAAATTAAGATTCCTTTGGTGGGCCATATCTCTGAAGAGACGGGTTTAGTTGTCCTCACATGGACCCCAGATATTTTTAAATCTCCACCACTACCCCTATCTCTGTTTGACTTTTACATTTGTCACCAACTAAAACTCACACACCTCCCAACACGTCCACAGAGTTCAGTTTTCTAGTTTAAAAAGCCAAAGAAACAGAAGCTTAGCGGCTGCTGCTGTAATGTTGTTCAATACAAACCCATAAAGATTTCTGTTCCTCAAGTGAAAGAAAGAAATCCACAACAATACTGGCCCCAGATGGCCATATCTATGCAAAACACCATATGGGATAGTGTTTTAGAGATAACTAAGGTGGCCCAAGAAAAAGGCAGTGATCCTCTAATATGGGCTCTTCAGGTATCATCTAGTTTGAGCTCCAGTGGAGTCGGTTTGCCTTCTCCAGAGCTTGCTAATGTCTTGGTTTCTTACATTTTCTGGGATAATAATATGCCCATTTTGTGGAAGCTTCTTGAGAAGGCCTTGGCTCTCAGGATTGTGCCTCCTTTGATGGTTCTTGCACTTCTTTCTGACAGGTTTTTTTTCCTTCTTGTTCCTGTTATTGAATTTGTCTGTGCCTCTCTTTGGTTATTGAATTTGATGGGATTTCCTTTCTTTGAGGTGATTAAAAGTTGGTAAATTTTGAGTCTTTTCTGTTGTTGTTTTTTTTTTTTTTGTCAAGAGTCAATATTCTGTTATTTACTGTACTTCAATGTCAAAAGCTCTTGCTTTTATGTTAGCAATCGCACACTCAATCCAGTTTTCTGAACATAGACTATTTCAGTTTGACCTTTACTCCTAAAATCGGAGGAGTGGGCTTTCTTTCTTTGTTTTTTCATTTCTTTTCTTTTTTTGGGTGGAAAAAACCTATGATCAGTGAAGGCTGGGATTCTTCTGGCATTCTATTTCTTGAAAAGTTTTCTGCTGTTAAGCAATGCCAAAATAAGATCTTGATGTGGATTTGATTTCCTGTTTAATTCTGGAATACAGGTCTATACATTAGGAATGCTTTGATTCATTATGGATGTGTCTGGCATTTAGCATTTAGATTAGTGATGTAGCCCTACATTGCCATCATATCTTTTTTGTTGCGTTGTGGTTCTTACAGAAACTAGAGATTCAAATTCTAATCAGCTTTGTTTTGGATTACTCATGTATTCATTTGTTGTTCTTTGACTGGGAAGTGCCATATAGGATGGATGTGGATTTGTCTGTTTTATATTAGTGTTGAATTGTATGCAATTCAGTGAAAATTTCTGGAATCTCTTCTTTATCCGGTATACATTTTTTTTTAATGTGAATTCATTGTATTGCTTGTTTCCACAGGGTTGTTCCATGCAGACGGTCTCGGCCAGTGGCATACAGGCTTTATATGGAACTCCTTAAAACATTTGCTTTTGCATTGAAGGGCCAAATTAATGTGCCAAACTATGAGATGTGAGTTCAAGTTTCATCTTCTGTACCATATGAGAACTGGAGACCTTGCTTGCTTTGGCAGTGTTAACGATTTAGATTGTGACTTCTTTTACCTTCTGGTTACCATTCAACAGCCAATGGGTTTCCTCATTTCTTTATGTGTCCTTGGTTGCTGCAAACTGTGCTGGTTTATGCCTTGTAAAGCTATATTCTTTATGTGTGCTTTGCAAGGGAAGCGGGGAAAAAAAGAACGAAGTAAGAAGGAAAGAAGGAAAATAACTTAGGGGTGTAAATTTCTGTGGAAGAAAGATCAAGAGCGTTTAAAGTTCCCAAGATGACATAGCTAAAGTCTAAACTGTTTGCATGCTTGAACAACAGTTGTTGCATGCCACAGTTAGGAAGTTATGTCTCGCATTGGTTTATTATTTCTTACAATTGAGCTCCTAATTGCATATGATTTCATTGTATATGCACTTCATGAATACTAATAAAATGGCTAGCATTCTAAAGCCAGGTAGTGATAAGTAAGGTAGCATTCCTTTAATTTTCTACCATAATTGCCTAGAGAATAGATTAGTTTACATATGTAATTTGTGCCTTCTTTATTGCAGGGTCATGAAATCAATAGATGGTGTTCTTCATCTTTCCCATAATTTTGGTCTCGAAGCTACCAGTCCTGGGATTCTGGTGGTTGAGTTTCTCTATTCAATCGTGTCACAGTTGTTAGATGCCTCATTGGATGATGAAGGCTTGTTGGAACTTATACCAGAGATGAAGTCCAGATGGGCAACCAAACCTCAAGAAATGGAAATTGATGCAAATGATAATTACAACCAGATGCAAACTGAGTATCACGAGAAATTGTATAAGATGAATACTATAATGGCTATTGAGATGATTGGAAAATTTCTCCAAGATAAATCAACTTCAAGGATTCTTGACTTGGTGCGCCAGAACTTGTATGTATCTTTTACCCTGTAAGAATTGCTTCTTAAAATTATCATCCAACTCTAGTTATGCCAATCAACCTGAGATTTAGATTTATGTTTGGTTTTTCCTGGCATTGAAATGAAGCTTGTTCATTGACCTTCAATTGAATATGGTTAAAATTGATCTTGGTCAAGTTTTCTCCTATTTATTTGTGTTATCACATGAATTATACTTGCCTCTTCCTCTTGGTCACATGTTTCAAATTTTAGCAGTCTATAGTCATTGTGACTCTTCACAAGTAGCTTGATTGAGTTCAGTTGGGCCTGTGGTTTGGATGTGCAATCACTCACACACACTTGCTTACTGCTTTTTCAGTCCCACACATTGGATAAGGTTCTTCCAGAGATTGCAGCTGCTTGGAACAAATTCATCAGCATTAAGAAATTCAAAAATTCTTACTGCTGAGGATCTTCTGCAGTTGACTACAGGTTCAGGTAGTAACATAGTATTGAGTCGAGAATCGAAGACAAGTTCACTGCAAAAGTTCCATTCAGTTATGGCTTTTGGTTCTCTAGTGTCTTCCTCTGGTTTGTGTCAAGGAGCTAGTCATTCTGCCCTATGGCTTCCTCTTGATCTTGCATTAGAAGATGCCATGGATGGGTATCAAGTTAATGCAACAAGTGCTATTGAAATCATAACCGGTAGGGCCAGAGTTGAGATATTCTTTAAGCCTGTATAATGTTATCTCAATTGTTACAGAACAGGTATAAAATGAGAGTGACAATTTAAGTTTTCATGTTGCGCAGGTTCAGTTAAAGCCCTTCAAGCAATAAATGGAACCACATGGCATGAAACCTTTCTAGGCCTTTGGGTTGCAGCTCTCCGTCTTGTTCAAAGGGTTAGGATCCATTTTCTGGATTTCAAATTTCCTCATAAATATATTTAAAAGAAATGTTGTGGAGCATAAACATGAAGTTTCACAAAACATTCAAGTCAAGGCTACACATGCCTCATGCTGACTACAATGATTCCAGAGGGGGATGGGAAAAAAAATTCTCTCTCTTGGTTTGTTAATTGTCCTTTTGGTCTGTATTTCATTGCATTCCCATCTAGGATTATTTTCATTGAATTAGTTTATTCTAGAGTCTTCACATTTGTTTACGGAATGGAATGAGTTTATTCCCTAGCTTTTCGAGAGCTTATTCTTCTTTGTTTCAAGAGGTTATTTATGTAAATCATTCACAATTATCCTTGATTGTCAGGAAAGGGAACCCATTGAGGGTCCTATCCCTCGATTGGATGCTCGCTTATGCATTTTACTATCCATCACAACTCTAGTGGTTGCTGATCTTATTGCTGAAGATGAGAACACACCTATTGATGAATCAGAATGTGGCTCAACAAATCACTGGAAAGAAAAAAAACTTTCAGGAAAACGCCGCATTGATTTAGTGTCCAGCTTACAGTTATTGGGTGATTATCAGACATTGCTGAGTCCACCTCAATCTGTTGTTTCTTCAGCCAATCAGGCTGTTGCGAAAGCCATGTTATTTGTTTCAGGCATCAATGTTGGGAGTACATACTCTGAGTGCATCAGCATGAAAGACCTGCCGATAAACTGCTGTAAGTCATGTTTGGTCCTCATTGAAGTTTTTCATTAGTGCATTAGGCAATTGTTCAAAGCTGCAACTATGTAGCAGGTTGGCATCTGGGCTTGTGATCTTTCACAAATAACCTGTCCAATAAAAGAAAATGGGATAACTTTCTGAATTCCTCAACAATGTTTTGAGCAACACTATCTTTGATTGAGGATCCAAAAAATCTTTTAGGAATGTAGGATAGATGCAGTAATAAATGCTTAAGGGTCTCCTTGGTTCAACAATGCACCCCAAACATCTTCCCAGAAACCACAAAGAATATCCTTACAACTGAATAGAATTGTGAATAGAATGGAAGTGGATCGCACATGTGAACACATAAATATGCATTCAGAGATGGATCCACGAGGGGCCAGCCTCCCTTCCAATGGATGAAAACGCAGCCTTTTTGGTCCTCTTCCCTGTTCAATCCTTGCAAGTAAAATGCTTCTTCCATTTTTTTTTGCTTTGAAATGATTTCTTTCATTGTATTTCATTCTCATATGGATGTAATTTTTCCTCCCTTTTAAAATTGTTATGCATGCACTTTCTTTTCTTTCAGTTAAATGCCTAAAAAGAAAATAGTTGACATGTTTTAAGTATAATCCCTTTCACTATAAAGAAAAAAAAAAGAAGAATTCTTGGTCCCTCGAGTCTTCAATCCTAGATCCCTCACTTTCTGCATGCGTGCAGTCAATCATAGGCAATAAGAAGCAAGGAGGCATTGGTATCAACTGGCTTTGCTTTCTAGAGAAATGCAGAAAAGTTTATATCTGCACTGCAACAGTCATCTGGAGAAAATCTTTTACATAAGCAGGAGTCATATCTGTTAAATGACAACAAGGCAAAATGACATAGTATTAATGTACTAAGCAATGGTTGATCTAAGTGAAGTGACCTCAATACTTACAGAAGGGGGAAGTTCCCTAGTTTTATCATGTTGAACTTTTTGAACGACTTTTTTATTTATTTATCATGCACTCTTGTAAACTTTGCAGTCGTCTGTTTGTCTTAATGATAGGAATCTTTTCTTTTCCCAACATTCTGTTAAGTGTTTGATGTTTGGCCAAGATCTCTCTGTTACTTTTATATAACATTCACTCCAATGTACCCAAAGCAGCAGCTTTACAATGTTTCATTCATCTGGGCTATTGCTTACTCTTTCAACACATTGTCAAGGTTTCCTAATTGTAGGTCTTGTGCTCTTACTCTCAGCTGGAAACATGAGACATCTGATTGTTGAGGCTTGCATTGCAAGAGGTCTATTGGACACGTCAGCATATTTCTGGCCTGGGTATGTCAATGGATGCATCAACCAAATACCTCACAGTATGCCAGCTCAGGTGCCTGGTTGGTCATCATTCATGAAGGGGGTCCCACTTTCTCTGTCGATGGTCAATGCTCTGGTTTCAAGTCCCGCTTCAAGGTATACTCACACTTCATCTTAAAGTTGCTGCTGTTAATTTATCCAGATCGTATTTCTGTTTTTGAAACTTTATTTATGCAAAGCTAGAGAAATAGTAGTCCATTGGATCAATTCATTCCTCAATCTCTTTCACAATGCCCTACCAGTTCAAAACTTTCTCCCTATTGTACCTCTTTTTTTGGATTCTGTAGCTTAATTATAAAAGAAGAAATAACTAGAGAGATTGGGAGGCTAGGGTCTTTTTAATGGAGAGATTATTTATAATGGAAATTTTAGGTGGGACCCTTCTCTGGTGAATTCCAACTTTTAAGACCCTAAGTAGTTTTCAGGCTTGATGTATTGGTTTGCAAAGTGAGATAAATGAAATCTAATAACATTAAAGAGTCGAGAGATGATTCTTTTAGCTGCTACCTTTAGTATGTGGATGCTTCCTCCAACACAAAAACCAAGGATGAAGTCTCTGTAAATAAATTTTCCTTATCCTTAACTTCTTCGATTTTGTCCTGGTCTTCAGTACTTTTTTTCTTTCCTGAAGCCAGGTATGTCAGATGCTCTTTTTTGTAAATTAACCAAGGGTAAAGCAACTGAATTTAAGATCATGGATTTGATGGAAGCTTAGCAGAGCTCGAGAAAATATTTGAGCTTGCGGTCAAGGGATCAGATGATGAGAAGATATCTGCTGCTACAGTTCTTTGCGGGGCTTCTCTTCTCCGGGGTTGGAATATACAGGTAAGCAGATACTTGGTAACTGTGAGAAAGATTTTGTCAAGTGAACTGCTTTTTCGAAACCTCCCCCAAAACCATTCAAAATATTCCAACGTCTTAATTTTTATGCAGGAGCACACTGCTCATTTCATTACTAGATTATTGTCTCCTCCGGTTCCTGCAGAATATTCTGGGAGTGAGAGCCATTTGATACGTTACGCTCCAATCCTGAATGTACTAATTGTGGGAATAGCAACTGTGGATTGTGTTCAGATTTTCTCCCTACATGGCTTGGTGAGTGAGTTCCCTGATTACTGATGCTCAATCTTCCACTGTTTTGTTAAGAAATGATTTTATTGTTGGTTTGAATATATTTTGTTGATTTTGAAGATACTTTGTGCTCGGTTAAATTTGTGCAATACACCATGTAATTAGGTTGGCTTGAAGGCTGGTTTGGCCTCTGAGAAATGAAAAAGTAGCTTGAGCACCACTGAACAATGTGATTGAAGTTGAAGGTGCTTGGGTGTATGTAGCAAAGCTTCAGAGATTGCTAATTTAAAATTGGACATAAACATGATACTTGATAATTTGGCATGATGTTTCCTGTTGAAGGGGAATAAACATGCAAGCCTCTTGTTGGTGGCCCATTGTATTGGTTGAAGGCTTTTCTTTTGGTTTAGTTGAGCTACTTTTCAGTTCTTGATTGGAGCATATTCTGAAATTGGAAAACAGGAACAAGGTAGTAAAAAGGATGAGATTGATTGACAAAGCTACAATTGGTATAACAGCTCATATCATCATGATATAGTATGCTTATGAATTTTATTGGATTTGGAATTTATAATGAACACAGCATATCTATCAAGTGGATTTGTTTTTCTTAAACAAGAAATTTATTTTGCTTCTTTCGATTCTTCAATCATTTCCCTTTAGGGGCATTTTTCGTTAGTGATTGGGATATTGATTTCATCCACAAGCTAACTCCTTTCTCCCCTTGTTTTTTTTTTATGCTTTCCAGGTTCCACAACTTGCATGCTCGTTGATGCCCATCTGTGAGGTTTTTGGTTCATGCGTGCCTGATGTCTCATGGACTCTGCCCACAGGAGAAGACATCTCTGCCCATGCTGTGTTTTCGAATGCATTTGCTCTTCTTTTGAAGCTATGGAGGTTTAATCATCCTCCTCTTGAACGTGGAGTGGGAGATGTACCCACAGTTGGATCCCAGCTAACTCCTGAATACCTCCTATCAGTACGAAACTCCCACCTAGTCTCTTCTGGAAATGTCCTCAAGGATCAGAACAAGAGGAGACTTTCAGCAGTTGCGACTTCGTCATCTGCACAGCCCATATTTTTGGACTCATTTCCCAAATTGAAAGTCTGGTATCGACAGCATCAAAAATGTCTTGCTGCAACTCTCTCTGATCTTGTTCATGGAACTCCTGTTCATCAGATTGTCAACGTGCTTCTTAACATGATGTTCAGAAAGATTAATAGAGGAAGCCAGTCATTAACTACCGTTACTTCTGTAAGTAGTGGTTCATCTGGACCTGGAACTGATGATTCTACTCCAAGACCTAAATTACCAGCTTGGGATATCTTGGAAGCTGTTCCTTTTGTGGTTGATGCTGCTTTGACTGCCTGTGCTCATGGGAGACTTTCTCCTCGTGAACTGGCTACAGGTTGGTATATGCCTGTCTGATTTCATCTGTAGAGTGGGGTCATATAGGGAACCTGAAAATTTGTAGAGTTTCTGTTCAGAAAACTTATCCTTGAGGAACTGGAAGTTTCTGGCAACACTTACCTATGATGCCTTAGATTTTCTCAAATGGCATGTATTTATGTGGCCTGGTAACCTAAGCAACCAAAGACAGTCTTCTGATGGTGTTTGTTGATACATGACCCTTATATGATAAAAGTAAATTATTTTCCATTGTAGCCTTGGCCAATTGCATGCTGTTATAACTTTATGATTTTTGAACTCTCAGGCCTTAAAGATTTAGCTGATTTTCTTCCCGCATCTTTGGCAACCATTGTGAGCTACTTCTCAGCTGAAGTGAGCCGTGGAGTGTGGAAACCAGTATTTATGAATGGTACAGACTGGCCCAGTCCTGCAGCAAATTTGTCCATTGTCGAGGAGAAGATCAAGAAAATATTAGCTGCTACTGGTGTTGATGTCCCAAGCCTTGCTGCAGGTTTTTTCTTGCTAGAATTACAAGTTCCAGATGCTTTTATTATAATTATTACTTCAAGTCAGAAGCATTATATTAATATTACTTAACTATCCTATTTCTTTGCTCTACATGTGCCAGATGTACATTATACCATCATAGGCAGTATAGAAACATGGTTCTGCAAAAAGACTGCTGTAAAATCTTTCCTTTTTGTGCTCTAGAAATGGTTACTTAGATATTCCAACTAAGACTTGTCATTCTCACAGGTGTGAGCTCTCTGGCAACAATTCCACTGCCCCTGGCTGCTTTTGTGAGCCTCACCATAACCTATAAAATTGACAAAGCCTCAGAACGATTTCTCAATTTGGCTGGTCCAGCATTGGAATCCCTTGCAGCTGGTTGTCCTTGGCCTTGCATGCCAATTGTGGCGTCTCTGTGGACCCAAAAGGCAAAGCGATGGTTTGACTTCCTTGTGTTTTCTGCATCCCGTACCGTCTTCCTTCACAATAATGATGCAGTGTTTCAACTTCTTAAGAGCTGCTTCTCTGCGACACTTGGTCCGAATGCTGCAGCTATCTCAAGCAATGGTGGTGTTGGAGCTCTTCTTGGCCATGGGTTTGGTTCCCATTTTAGCGGGGGGATTTCCCCAGTTGCTCCAGGAATTCTCTATCTGCGTGTTTACCGAAGCATCAGAGATATTGTATCGCTAATGGAAGATATCATTTCACTCATGATGCTTTCTGTGAGAGAAATAGCATGCACTGGCCTTCCAAGGGAGAGGTTAGAGAAGTTGAAGAGATCAAAAAATGGACTGAGGTGTGGACAGTTTTCGCTCACCGCAGCAATGACCCGAGTGAAACTTGCAGCTTCACTCGGGGCCTCTTTAATATGGTTATCTGGTGGCTTGGGTTTGGTTCAGGCATTGTTTAAAGAAACTTTACCATCTTGGTTTATAGCTGTTCACAGGTCTGAGCAGGAAGAAGGGTCCAAGGGGATGGTCGCTATGCTTGGGGGTTATGCCCTGGCATTCTTTTCAGTCCATTGCGGGGCACTGGCATGGGGAGTTGACTCATCATCAAAACGCCGTCCCAAAGTACTTGGTGTGCACATGGAATTTCTTGCGAGTGCACTTGATGGGAAAATATCACTTGGCTGTGATTGCACTACTTGGCGGGCCTACGTGTCTGGTTTTGTGAGCCTAATGGTGGGCTGCACGCCTTCCTGGGTGCTAGAGGTGGATGCTGATGTTTTGAAGAGACTTAGTAAAGGATTGAGGCAGTGGAATGAGAAGGATCTTGCCCTGGCTTTGCTGGAAACTGGTGGGGTGGAGACTATGGGTGAGGCTGCTGAACTGATAATCGAAGATCAATGATTTCCAGTCGTTTTCTAGTCTTATAGGTTAGCCAGTTTTCTAACATCTAGTTGGTCCCTCCCAAATTCTATTCAAATGTAAGCTTCTTTCAACTTTCAGAAACGGAAAGGGGATGTCTTGTACAAAAGGCTTGTTGTCTGTAACATAGGGTCCTAGACCAAGGTTGTCAATTCTGTTCTGTTTCACCCGGAATGGTCGAAATATTTCATACCAATTCAAAAAACGGAACAAAACAGAATAATTTTTATCTCATTTTAAATTTGGGTTTGTTTCAAATTTTTCGGCTAAATTTCAATCGGAATATTCCGGTTTTATTCTACATGTTGCATTCTGCTCTTAAAAAACTATTAAGTCAAACTTGTTCAATTTGATTAATTAAACTATCAAAGAATAAAATTTTTTTTTTCATTACTATTTTCAATAACAATTATATTAATAATAATATTGAAAATTATTATTACTATTTTCATTAACAATGATATTAATTTTTTAAAATTAGATTTATCAGTAATATATATGGTTTATATTCATGTTGTTTTTTTCATGTTTATACTTTGTAGGAATTTGAGCAAAATAAGGAATGATTTAGATTTCATTAGCTTTGATAACATTGACCTAACTTTATATTTAAAATATTTGTGTTAAAATATTTTTACTTTCATTATATGTTGATATTTTGTTCAAGTTCGAATTATTTTAAGTTAAAGAACTATTTAATTTTGACTATTTAGAAATATTTTAAATTTTAAAATTATATTTGTTTGACATTGTGTTTGTATTGCATAATTTATAATTAATTTATCTTGAATTTGAATTATATTTGTTGAATATATATAAACAGTAAAATCCTGAAATGACACGTTAAAACACTCCAAAACTAAAACATTTCATTCTAATTAAAAAAACAAAATACCTATCGAAATGGAATTGTGCCATGAACCACTGAGGAGCATGCTTAGTAAATTGTCCAAGCCTTTTCACAAGGACTCTGGTTTAGCCAATGGGTTTGAACTTCCTAGCATGATTCGAGGCTGTAATCAATCTCTAATGGAAGACTCAACCACAAGTCCTCTGCCTAGGGCGGTTCAGGACGTCCCAAAACTCCCCCATTGTCTGCCAGTGTATGTATTAAAAGGATCCCATCGAATGCCTGCAGCATCTCACCTCTGTGGCTTGCACAAAACATTGCATGTTTTTATGATATGTAAAAAACATTCACACCCTTCACAGTGAATCAAAATATAAGAACATGGTGAACCATGTCAATATAATATAAGGATATAAATAGAATAATAAAAACGTTTGATTCGTTAACTCAAGAACATAAGAAACCAAGAACTTAATATGAAAAAACCTAATAACCCAAATTTGTTTTTACAATGATGTAATGAACCAAATCCATATAGTATAGACACACATTCAAGCCTTACCTCATTAACATATTAGCATGTCAGTGTTGTATAAAACTTTTACGTTAATATTGGTAATATTTATGCCTGGCCGATCTAATGAACAGACTACAGATTTCTGCATGGGAAAGAAATGTTTCATCATGATCCATTAGCAAAAAGAAGATAGCAGAGGAAAGTCGAGAGACAGCATCATCTTAAAGGGCCAAAGGTTTTAATTTTGAGCCTCCAATTTCACGTCCAGAAAGAAGGCCAAGGCTGACCATTCTATAAAATCATCAACGACTCAAGTCTAGTCGAGAAATTATGAGCGCTAAAAGATCAATCCTGTTCAACAACGATTGTATTATATACAGGTAAGAAGGTTTGGGGATTTCCCGAAAGTCTAATCTCATTCTTCATTCAATCCTCAAATTGGCCTTCGCAGAGCATCGAAAAACAAAAGTCTTCGATTCGGCTCTTTCCTTGTTGACCTTTTCTAACTCCTCACCCGCATCAAGGTCTGTGCATATCTAAGATAAAGCTAAATTAGAAGAGCATGGCAAACAAAAGAAGCTAATTATTAAAGCAAACAACCATTCATTTGGAAAATATACTATATATTTATTCCCATTAAATTTGTAAGTCCTTCCAGGAATGGAAGTCACTAGTTAAATCTGTATGATTTTTCAGAAATGAGGAGAATTTTTAATGAAAGTTCATGTAAAGGCAAGAGTGTTTCAGACATGTTGAATCCGAGGCTCGGCCAGATCATAGGATTAGAAAACTGTCCTGATCAAGGAGTGTATCCTTCTAGAAAGAAGGAACATCCAAAATCTGAAAGGTAAAGGAAATAGTATAGAGGAGGCATATAAAAGGACGGCATGACAACGAAACCATCATGAATTATCAACGATGATCTCCTCCATTAGCAGCCACATTAGCCAGAGCCCTACAAGTGCCAACAAATCCAAAAGTTAAAACCATAACAACCAAGTAAATTGTTTAGATTAATATTACACCACAAAGGTTTAAATAGTACCATAAAAGTATCACAAGTAGCCTAATAATGTTTTGTCAATGTAAATGAATTGTGTAAAACATGAAAACTATAGATGACTAAATAGTTGCACAATGGTCTTGCCATTTCCTCCTGCAATCCAAACAAATGCTGAAACTAAAACTTGGTTTATAATTGACTAACATCACCCCAACACTAAACATGTTTCTATTATAAGAAAATCCTGCCAAATCCAGTAATTCAGGGAGCGAGAGCCCTTGAAAAAGAAGCCATGAGAAGTTCTGAAAGAAGTTGTGGTATATTGCTAACTTACAAAGAAATAAGGATGATTAGCATGTAATAAAAATAAATTAGCGAGACAAAGTGAAGACAGCCAAATAGCCATGTGATGCTGTATGAGATGCCAAAAGACAGATAAATATATTGCAATCAAGAGATTACCTTGACTAAATCAGTATTAATGCTTAAACAAAGATTCTTGAGAGAGACTAAAAAGGAATTGATGTAGATTTATCAAGATTAACTAGCAAAAGCCATTTTCTCATTTGCATAATAACATCAATTAAACATGGTTGACATTTTAGAATTTGCCTAAATTTGACATTGAGGCAGTCTGTCCATCTCTGCCAGTAAGAATCAACTCACTCCAGGAACAGAAAATTAACTTCTATCCATATTGAAAGGAGCATCCCTTGGATTATGCACGGTTCAAACTTATCAGTTCTGTTCAACAGGGTGAGTTTAAATAATCTTCCACAGCACTACCTAAAGCACGGAACAGTCACCAGAAGCTCAAGTACGTTCCCAGAGAGACTCTAGACCATACAAGGAGTTTGCTGAAATAAGGTAAATACTAATTGCTGCTTAACAAGTTGCTGAAAAGGTGTTTCTTTATGGGATACTGCTATTTTAACAGACAACAGAAGTGGTGAATTGTGTCAGGAAGAACTATATAAAACACAAGAAAACAAATACTAATAACTTTCAAATAGGGTAGGACCAATTGCACAGAGCAGATTTTACTAATTAGAAGCTTGCACATTTGGAACAGGGAAGTAACTCACTGCTCTCAATGATGACCATCAAGCAAATGCTTAATGCACAAGATCCAACAATACCTTTTAAGCAGAAAAAGTTGCGCAGAACTTTGGCAATGCTAGTGGCTGTTTTAGAACAGTTGCCACCAGGACCAAATTCTTTTGAAGCCTAAACTTTTTGACAAGGAAGCTTCCAAAGCCTAACCTTTGATAGAACTCTATAAGACTCCCACAGAGAAAAGATGAGAAAGAGAGGATGAAAAAAAAAGGCATGAAAACACTTAAATCACAAGTCAACTGAACACAAAATGATATTAACAACCTCACACCCCAATTCCTCCAAAACTCTACACCTTGGAGGAGTTTAAGAACCTGAAAATTCTACCTAGGAGGAAGCATAGGATAATTTTAATTATGTTTAAGCAATTGCCAGCTAGTATAAGAACTAGAAGATTTTGAACCTAATGACAACAGATAATATTTCAGAATTGCAGGAGCTTTTTGAATGTTGTTGTATAATTACATCCCAGAGAAAGGAAAAAAACACGAGGCTTGCGGGGGGGATTTTTCATCCTTAACACTAACGGTTTCGGAAGGCTATACACAAGCCATGAGTTCACTTAGCTCAATATGGTTAAGTTTATGAGATTGTTTATCTACATTCTAGAATTACGCTCCAGAGCTCATCACTTGCACTTATCCACCACTATGTTGATGCTCATCAACAGCCCTGTCTAACTCTCACACAAATCTTTCAAACCAACCCAATACTATATATCTTGTTGCAACCATGAAACATACTTTACTACAGGCACTGAAGATCTCTTCTCCTTGAACTTCAAATATTCCTTCAGTCAAATGAATTAACCATAGCCCAGTGAATCATATCCTTTCCTTTCCTTCTATTACTCCTTTTCTTTTCTTTTTCAACTTGGGAGGTGATTGGGGCATAATATAGCCAGTCAGACATTAAAACTTGAGCAGCCAAGGACAAGTACAAGAAAATCTAATTCAGTATAACTACAGCATATATTAGAAGCAGGCAAAGCCTCTCTTGATCAAACCTTTTACACTCCTATTACATAAACTAAGTTAGCTGGAAATTTTATTGGGAAAAATAACAGGGAGCCAAAACCTCTAACTGTAGGCAAATGAAGCACTTCAGAGTCATTTTATAATTGCATGATTAGTAAGTAAAATCTCAGCCATGGCTTCTATAAGCAAAGGTTTATTATATCAAACCTTCTATCACTCTGTGCCCCCACAATGAAAAAGAGACTCAACAAGTACCCAAGTGTGTCAGGAATACAGAATATAGAGATTATTGACCAGCAACTAATACTTAACCAGTATCAACTGTATGCCTATTGTTCGACCAACCTAATCAGCATTAAGGTCCTAAATGTTCCACTCCAACTGAGCATGATTCACCATGTGACTTGCTTAATTCAATATTATACACCTCCACTCATCCACAGAAAAATCAGTTTGCATTCAGTCCACAACAATTAAATTCGCAAACTTCACCTAATTTGCACAGCCTATATTTGTCTAGATGCCAGCAAAACAACCCAGCTAACAAAAGAAAACAAATGAGCTCCAAAGTGCAAACAGGACCCTTCTGGAGTGGCCAACATAAAAAAGAACTTGCATGTTATCTTTCAAACAGAGACAAATCAAATTCTGAAGCACATGATGGTCTGATCAGGAAAAGCCAAAGGACCACCAGTCTTGAAGATATTAATGAAAAGGGAGAGCTCAACAACTCAGTACTCAGACAAATAAGCCAGATAGTACCATCCCCTCGAATAATCAATTAATCTACGCATTCCTAACCAAAGTTTCTTGAAAAATAATGAATATGTTGTTTCAATCAACATCAACTACCATCAAGGCCAAAACATTTACAGTAGAGTTTAGATATCTCAGACATAGCAGTATCAAATCCAAATGCGCTAGAGAATGGTTTGGCACATGACTCTTCAACAAAAGACCACATTATGGAAATGGAAAACAAAGTGAAGCAGATAACAGCTAAAAGTACCTATTCCCAACCGAGAATGTGTTCAAGTAATCCATTTATTTCCCGAGGATAAAGACAAAAAGCAATCGGAACTCTATAAGTATAATGCAATTCCTAGATCGAACATATACAGATAATCATTACCTCAACCCTAAATAAAATACTTTTCACAGAGTAGAACATGTACCATAACAGCGTCGACTAGATTCAATCAGACATATAATTAACACCATTTGCGTTCATTGTAAACTTTGAACTACCACATAATTCTACCGACATGGACATTCTAAAAAAAGCATCAAAACATTTGACCGAAGCACGTCGAATGTAACTACCAAAAGTACCCACAAAACAACATCCAGTGATCATCAGACACAAAATTTGGTCCCATCCCATACCAAATTTTCACACATAACTATACTATAAATTCACATAAAAAAATAGCAAAGAACATGATCTTTGATCTAATAAAAACAAGAACACGAACCGGATCAATAAAAAGCCCCAAAAAAGATCGGTGAAAAAAAACTCACTTTTTATGCCGGCGACCACGTTTAGGCCCCCAACCTTCCAACTTAGCAACAGGGCATCCACACTTAGCACGGAAAAGTAAAATAGCCCTCCCATTAGGCGGAGCCATCTTCCTCAATTCAGCTCTCAAACACTCATAATCAGGATTGGATTCAGTCCCCCCTTTCCAAGGCAACTTATCAACGTCATCACCAGCAGTGGATTTAGCACAATCTTCAGTCTGCAATTGCAAATCAAACTCAATCGCTTTCTTCAAGCCTTTGCAGCCAGGTTTGTCACACTTTCGAGATCTGGGTCCGCAGCAGAACTCAATGAAAAGGACGGAGAGGATGAAAAGAGCGAAGAACCCACAAATGTAAGGGAAAGGGGGGAAGTGGAGGGAAAGAGAGGTGTTGGAGAGGAGGAGAGAAAGGGAGTTGAAGATGTAAGAGAAGTAAGAAGTTAAGAGGAAAGTGCCAGAGAAAAGGACTAGAATTAGGATGAGAAGGTCAAGAGTTGCTGATGGCGAGTGTTTGCAGGGGAGGGTGCTTGGGTTTGGATTGGAGTTAGTGTTTCCAGTGTTTGAAGAAGACGAAGAGGCAGCAGAGGATTTGAGGGGTTTTGGGGTGAAGGAGGAAGAAGGGGGCATGGTGATGAAGAAGAAGAAGAGATGGTGCATGTTAACAAGGGATTTGGGATTTTTAGGACATACAAGCACACCCTTGTGTTTTGGTGTGTTTTTTTCTTTCGTTGTTTTTTTCTTCGACATTGAACCTTTGTTTTAAAACCGGATTGACCGATGAATTAACCGGAGACTCGGCTGATTCGAGATTTAGATTAAATAAAAATAAAATAAAGTTTATTCAGTTAAAATCCTAAATTGATCTAGTGTTTTAAACGATTTGAGCTTGATGCGGTCCTGATTGTTATTTCATTGAATTTTTTTAGTTAAAATAATATTATTTTGATTTAAAAAAAAAAATTTTTAACCTTTTCATCTCAATGGATTTTAAAAATTACAATAAAATCTAAATAGTACGGAAAAATCATTATAGATCAATAAACCTTTTATTGTGGATTGTAATAGTAGTTTTATTTTTAATTTCTCATCTTTTCACAAGACATTTCTTTAATTTTCTTTTCTTTGCTTCTTCTCTGCTATTTTAATGCCTTGGGTCTGGTTTGGTTGCCGCAACTAGCAAAAATACTAGACTCACAAGCGCAATGAGTATGGCAAACAATTCAAGACCTAAGAGTTTTTGGTCTGACAGACCCGTGCCTGGGTCAAAAAATTTAAATTTTTTCAAAAGCATGAATGGATTACGAAAATAAGCATTGCCTTATTCAATTATTATTTTTCATT
>Ga0307515_10010219_pt1 | contig 18023 bp, 8 predicted proteins | sample 17_EM_MG_FD_194513 | JGI IMG/M metagenome (GOLD analysis project Ga0307515, IMG submission 194513) | Populus trichocarpa ectomycorrhiza microbial communities from riparian zone in the Pacific Northwest, United States - 17_EM | ecosystem: Host-associated > Plants > Roots > Unclassified | place... | reverse complement strand
AGGTGACTAAATTGGGCAATAAATAGAATTAATAATAATAATTATATAGGTGGTTATATAGCTAATTATAGAACCTTTGTAGTATATTAGTGCTGTATTAGTAGAGCTTTAAAGCTCTATATAAGGTTTTGAGTAGAGCTTCGAGCAGAGCCTTATGTAGAGCTTTGAGCAGAGCCTCGTATAGAGCTTTAAGCAGAGCTTTGTGCAGAGCTTTGAGCAGAGCCTCGTATAGAGCTTCGAGCAGAACTTCGAGCAGAGCTTCGAGCAGAACTTCGAGCAGAGCTTCAAGCAGAGCTTCGAGCAGAGCTTCGAGCAGAGCTTTAAGCAGAGCTTCGAGCAGAGCTTCGTGCAGAGCTTTATGCAGAGCTTCAACTAGAGCTTCGACCACGGCTTCGACCAGAGCTTCGAGCGGAGCCTCGACTAGAGCTTCGAGCGGAGCCTCGACTAGAGCCTTGACTAGAGCCTTAACCAGAGCCTTGACCAAAGCCTCAAGCAGAGCTTCGGCCAGAGCTTTGACTAGAGCTTCGACCAGAGCTTCGACTAGAGCTTCGACTAGAGCTTTGACCGGAGCTTTAAGCAGAGCCTCGTGCAGAGCCTTGTGCAGAGCTTTATATAGAGTTTGTATTCATGCAGGCGTTTATATAGACGTTGTGTAGGCTTCATGTAGGCTTCGTGTAGGCTTTTGTGTAGGCTTTTATATAGGCGTTTATATAGGCAGCGGAAGAGCAATAAAGCAGGTAATAAGGCCTAGAGTTAGTCTAGATACAATACATTAGCTATTTAGGTATTTATCTACTATAAATATTAATATAGGAGGTTAAATGTTAAGGATTGGTAATAGTTAATAGCTCTAGCTAAATATTTACTATTTTAGTAGTTATTTTGTTGCGTGGGAAACTGCATTAGGAAATGGAGGCTTCCTTTACGGGCAAGGCGCCCTTGCTTGTTGACCCCGGCCAAGCCAAGACTGCCCCTCGACCTTAACCATAAAAGGCTATTTCTCTCGCTACTTTTTCTTTTATCCTCCATCTTTCCTTTCTCCTAACGCTGCGCCTCCTCCTCTTCTTGCTGCTAGTCCCTGGCACGGTCGCATTAAGGCATTTCTGCCGTCCCTTTAGCGCTAATGCGTATGCAAGTCTAGCCCGCTTATTGCTTTATTCCCCCGTGTCTTAGACTAACAATTAATACAGTTAACTGCGGCCTTTCCGATAGGCGAGTTTTTATTCTATAGTAATGCATGGACGGTCTTAGCCTTCTCTCCTAATTCCCGCCTCTGGAGCCGATAGCTTTAATTTTTGTTAAGCTTTTTTAGCGCCGCCTCTATCCGCTAAGCGCGTTTATATCCTCACAATTCTATCCTCTCTCTTATATATACCCTCTCTCCTTTTGCCTTTTAGATGGCGCTGGTCCGCAACCGTCCTATAAGAAGGGGGTTAGGGGAATTCCGCAGTTACTAGCCGCGTTAGCACTATTATCTTATTTAACTTTGCCGCATATCTCCTTCTAAGGTAGGGAGAGACAGGCGTACCGTATCCGCCCCCTTAAGGGCTTAAGCGAGCTTACGTCGCACTTGTTTTAGCTAACTTACGCGCTGTTTTCTTACCTAGGATATACTATTGGTTAAACGACCCACTTTAGCGTTTGCCGATAGCTAAAGCCACCTATATTACGGCTGGTATGCCTACTAGGCTATCTAGCGGAAAAGCAGCTGGACGTTGCCGATTTAAGCAACCACCCCGTGTGGGGCTGTGTTAGGCATTATTCGAACGGATATTGTACGGAGTGTCGCCTAGGTGGCCATGCATGCCTACCTAACGGTATAGTTGTATTGCCATGGATGTTTTAGAGACACCATTTAATCTGCTGGTTTAGGGCTAAGGGGCTATTAGCTCTACCTAACTGCTTAGCGGCAAAGTAGTAAAAGATTAACGATCCGGCCTTCTAAGCTATGGGGCTATAGTGGGAACCACCCGGATTAAAATTGGAAGGTTATAGCTTTTAGGCGTATAATGGATCTGCAGCACTGCGGTACGACTGCGAAGGAATCTCTAATACTAGCCAGCTATGTTAGGAGGGCGAGCATTATGCAGCACCTTATGTAGTACCCTATGCAGTCCTTTACCTAGCGCATTTATACATCTGCACACGATTACCGTGCGAGCGGCAGGCGTATCCGTTACTAGGCGGTTAGTATTAGAGAACCCCGCCCGCCACCAATAATAATACTGCCTTCTTCCGTTATAGATAGCTTGCAACGTGTATGTATAAGCGGGGCTTTATACCCTGTTAATATAAGCGGCGCAGGAGATTAGCCGGATCGGCATTGTCGGGAAGTAAATAGACACGTTAGTACTGCCCTTTACTAAAGAACGAGGGTGGAGAACTTAAGCCACCAACCTCCTAATAAGGGGCTAGATGTGATAGCTGTGTTAAAGCTAAATATGCCAGCTTGGACGGGCGGATACGGTTCAATTGCAATTTGCTAAGGGTGTTAATTAGGTGCTAGGAATTTAAGCCCTTATAAACCTTTATACCCTACAAACGGCAATTAACCCCAGTTTATGCCGGAGGCGTATATATTAAATGCTTTAATTTAATAAGAAACCCGGGCGAGGGGTAAAGGGTAAGGGGCGATAGGCGAGTGCTAGCGGCGAAGGGAGGACTAACGTGCACTTAAAAAGACCTTTAATTCCCCCTTAAAGCTTTTAAAAGCCATGAAATAATGGCAACTCTAATAATAACAACGTTGGCACCACCTTAGTCTTTATTTTATATTCCTCCTAAAATTTCGCTTAATAAGAACAATTTCTATACTAGTCCCCCTAGAAAATTAATAGCTTTATCTTAGCACCATGCAATTACGGCCCCTGAGAAAAGCGCGAGTAGTAAGCCTGAAAGGAGGAGTAGGGGAGTACCTCTTTTCCCCCTAAAAAGTTAAGAAGCATTGCAAGCTTGGGCACTTAACGGCATATTATTCCACCTAGGGCCTTAATTTGGATATTCCGTCTAATAAAGCGCCTATAGACCCTATATATAATTATAAGAAAGCTAATAATAAGTATTACGAGGATAACGAGGATGACGAGGATAATAAAGAAGATTTCTATGGGGATGGAAATGACAGTCAAGTCTCTAGAAGAAGTAATTAAGGTAATTATCCCAGCAATTACCCTACCACTCTCCCTCTTTCCCCAGCAGTTCTAAATATGTAGTTTTAACAACTAGTAGTAAATCCAATAGTTATTAAAGACGATACAGCCGATCTAGACTCGGAAACTGAGGGCGATAAAGCTGGTAACGCTGACGACAAAGCTAACGAAGCCGATAATTAACCGACACCTCGTGGATTAGGTATACGCTTCCCCTTTTAATTTATAATAGCTTGTTTAATAATTAGTAGATAACGGGAATAACGGTAGTGGTAAGGGCGATAAAGATAATAAAGAGCTACCTTCGTTAGAAGCGCTAGAAGAGGAAGTACGCGTACCTACGCATAATTATACTACACCCTTAACGCTAGACGGCAATCAAACGGATAATTTAGCTAAGGGGTGTTGTATTAGAACTGCTCCGCAGTTCAGGCAGGAGCTTAGGACATTAGTGGCTGCTGGTTAAGAGTCTTTAGGAGCTAAGAAGTTAAAGAAGCGGAGGTCCAATTAGCTCGATTAGCTAGGCAGCATTAATTATATCTCTAATACTTCCGTTAGTAAGAGCAGCGAGAGTGTACGACTTAGGAAGTAATAAAGGTTACCTGCTTCCCGGAGGACCACGCCTTCCGGCTCTCCTACCCTTGGCCTTAATAACCGTGACGGTATTAAGGAGCGAGCGGTCTCTACTACGCGGCCCACTAGCCCCTCCCCCCGGCACTATATATCTCCTTGCGATACTAAACCACTAGAATATGGGACTAATAATAGTTATAATTATATTCTAGACGATCTTGTAAACGGCTTAACTAAAGAAAGCGATAATAAGGATGGTGAGAATATTACGGACGAAGGCAAGGCCGGGAACTACGGCAATGGAAGTGATGACAGTGACGATATGGATGATAACAACTCTGGGGATAGTGACAGCAGCAGTAGCGATAAGGATAATGAGGCCCGTGGGTGTGTAGGGCGACGAGGATTGCTAACCCCTATTACTAGTTAATTAAAGGCAAAGCGTGCTATAAAGCATTATTTCCAGCGGTCTTACTATTCCCCTTTAATTTTATCTACGCATGCGTCCGACTAAAGCACTGTGCTTACTAGTAATTATTGTAAGCGGGTTGCATCCCCTATATATAATCGCCTCCGTACCTAAAAACTGCTGCTAAGCGCCGCCTCTGGCTCTGACTCTAATAAAGCAATACTAGGAGCCGCCTTAAATGCTAATTCGGAAGAAATTTTAATCTAAGCAGCTTTTAGGCGCCAGAAAGACGGGTCGTATATACTGGATATCCTTCCTTAACAATTCCCTTTACCTTTTAACCTGGTTGAGCAGCCCTAGGAGCTAAAGCCCTAAGGGCTAAAGTTTAGAATAAAATTCACTAAAGAGGAAGACGCGCTGCTTACTAACCTAAAAGGGAAATAAAATCTTCTATGGGACTAGATTAAAGATAGCTTTCTAATAAGAAGTCTTGGATCACTATAGGGGCATTACTGTTTAAAATTAAAGGCTTAGCCTGTTGTGTAGAAGAAACGGGGGCGGCCTGCTGGGCGGAAGAATTGGTAGTGATAGTGCTGTTCTTTTTGGCCTGAAGTTTTATTTCTAGCTTTGGGTTCTACTTCTAGCTTATTCTATTTATGGCGCATTTCCTACAACGTTCTATGATTTCCAATTTAAGAAAGTTAAGCCCTTATAAACTATATAGAGCGCCAGCGGGCAGAGGGATTTAGGTGTGCGTGCTAATGAAGTGTTATAAGTGTTTATAAGTAATTTAACCAGATATCTGCCGGCTATACTATATATAATCGTGATGTCGCCTAAAGCCGTAAGCTTGATTTAAATAATGCGAAATTTTGAAGAACAACCTGCTTCGCCCATAACTTTAGTCTATTTATTTGGAATCTATAAATTGCAGGATTATGCTGTATTATCTGACTAAGTATATTCGGTATAACCTTTAGTACTATTAATAGGTTAAGAGATTAAGTATAGATATCGGGTTTACGAATAAGAATAGGCCACGGTTTATGCAATCCTTTAAAGTATTATGCAATAAAAAGGGTAAGGTGTCCGCGTTAACTCGCATTAGCTATACATTAGCGTATTTATCTGTATGGCTTCCTTTACCGGCTATATAATTTTCGCGGTTAGGTGGTAGACCCTTGCGTTATATACACATGATAATACCGACCAAAGCTTAAGGCTAAGCCCCGTTATAGAGTTGGGCATTAACGCCCGAGACTAGCCTTAGCTATCTTAAATTTATATTCTCTTTTTATGTGCTAGGCGCGTTACCATTTTGCGCACTGCGTAGGGCATAGCCCGTTAAGGATGCAATGTTTCTCCTAACTTTAACCTTTAATCTTAACACTATCCGCTCTATAGCCTACCCCGCTATACTTGCCACAGATCTAAAGTATTTAACTATTGAGGTAAGACGACCCTACTTTATCTATGTGTATTGTATGGCTAGTAATAATATACGCCGTAGTTCTTTAGCGTGTTCCTTAGACGACATATTTATATTTTCCATTGTTCCGATCCCAATATAATCCTTATCTCTCCGAAGTCGGTAGCTCTCTCTATTAGCCTTTGCTTTTATCTTCGACCTATAACTATTTAGTTACTATTATTACCCGGGCTTAGACGGCATATATTAAGAGCTCTTTAGGATAATAGACGGCGGGGTTCCCGTTAATGATATCGCAGACAATAATTAGAAACTTGAAAAAAGAGCTTTAGAGCTAGTAGGTAAAATTCAAAACAGTATAAGATATATTTCGCTAAATACTATCTAGTATAAAGAGCCTATTAAAATAGGTCCGGAAACAACTAGTATATCTCTAGAGTTAGTGGACCTATTAGTTCGAGCGATTTTAGTAAAAATACACAGTGGGGGGGGAGCTATTAGGGTCTTTGGTGATATAATAAGAAATGTAGTTATAAGCCCTAAGGAACCTGCTGGCTTTGTTATCCTTGTCATAAGGCCTAGTAAGAGCTGTAGGCTATTTAGTAGTCCTACGGTGCGCTATTTTCGCCCGTAGAAGGCAAGGTCGAATTAAATTAACGCTTTATATAATTAAAGAGAGAGTTTAATTTTTGCGCTTAACCTAAGAGTTGGCTCCAATATGATGTCGATAGATGGTAATGGAACTTTACCCTAAGGGCATACTAGTTTCGAATGGCTGTTCTAATACTGCTGTAGGAAAGCAAGAAGCACTATAAACTTAAGGTTTATAATCTCCCTATAATTCGCTGAGCGAGTTTAAATTGCGGCTGTGGATAAAGAGCCTAGTGATATATCTTATTTTGGATTAGCATTCGGCCTTGTTAATGTGGGGAGGGAAAATCTGTACCACTTCCTTCTTTCTACGCTGGATTAATTGTAGCCTCGGCTTGCGGAGTCTGACTGGCTGGAGGATTCTGTAAATCCTAAACCGTATCTTAGCGCAGCTGATTAGTATTTAGAGAATAAACGTTTAATTAATAAGTATAATTGCTCTGAGCTAACTCTTATTCTAAACCCATGTCTTCTGGAAACGGGCGTTTTTAGAAGGGCGCGACCGAAGGATCTAATTTGTAGACCTCTTTTACGGGATAAGCGAGATATTTATGTTAAAGATTGTGCAACTTACCATTTCTATAAGGTATATGATGTTCTACCGCCAGCGAGTCTAAGATAGGGCATTTAAAGGTGGCTTAGTTGCTTTTAAGATACTGCACAAGCCTAATCCGATCTTAAGAATTTAGAGAGGTTACTTTCTGCTTGCTAAGGCTTGCAGCGCATAGTAAGACTAACCCCCGACTGTAGTAATAAAGGATATCGCTAAGGAACGTTTAATAGATATTTAACTTATAAGTTATCTGTTTCGTCTTTAGAATCCCGGCAACCGTAATAGTAAGTTTAGCCGCTCTACTATCTAGCCGTCCTAAGATCCTAAGATTCGCGATACTCTTTTGGAGTTTCTCGCTGCACTTAATAACGCCGAGTGACTGGGGCTTCGCCACAATCTGGCGCTTATCCAGCTCGGCTTTAAGCGAAATAACTATTTCTTAGCTCTGCTTAAGAAGAGTCTTAAGCTCTAAGTTAGTCACTCCATTATAGCCATCTTAGTAGGAAAAGGAATCCTTTTCTTTCGCCTGCAGCACGATATAAGGCAACTCTATATCTTAAGATTGGCAAAGAGGCAAGGTTAGCGCGCTAAAATAAATGGATCGAGAGGCGGCTAAATATTACAGTAGTTAAATAATAAGTTAATGGAAAGTTCATGATAGTTATAGGGCAGTTGGTAGGTATTTAAGGAGTAGTTAACAGCAGTTAAGGGGAAGTTAGGGGGAAGTTGGGAGGCACCTGGGGGGCAACTAGGGGTGAGATTACTAAACTTGGTTAGCTAATTACCTTAAGTTCATTTTACGGGTTGCAATATCTTAACCCACTAATACACCGCACTCTGCACATTATTAGACTTATTATATCTTTCTTCTTTCTATCCCCTAATCGGGACTTATTCTAACGCAAGCCATACTAATATTTGTGCAGTTAATGCAAGATTAATTCTTTATTAGTCCGAAGCCTCCGCTAAACGGATATCGCCCCTTAGAGAAACAGCAGGCACACTATTACGGATCTATAACGTCTACCTAGCTCGTGGGAATCATTTACGCAATCCTTCGCGATACCCCCTATAGCTATACAAATTATGGGCTCATCCCATAACAAGAGCCAGCACATACCCTATGGCTTAACTTAGTTAAACTCTCTAATACGTCGGAACGCTATTAAAGATATATGGTCTAGCGCCATCTAAGGTCGATTAGGGCAAGTAAGCGGTATAGTGAATATTCGCGGTATAGTAGTAACTTAGGTCCTATTAACGGGTATAAAAAAAGGCGGATCCTCTAAAGAAATGATACCATCTATACTTAGCTCCTTACTCTAACCTTACACTTTAGATTAGTATTACGTTATTAAAGCTTTATAGAGCAACAATGCCAGTCGCATTCAAGCCCGTTACGCCAGCGCCTTTACTGCCTTATAATAGCATAAACACCCCCCTTAGTAGCCCAAGCCAAACGCATCTGCATTATGGGCAGTTAGCGCAGCATCTTATAGTTAAAATGCTTGTAGCCGTATTAAAGATAGTCCAAGCGGCCCAACCTCCTCTACCTCCTCTACCTTCTTTACCTCCCCCTACGAGTTTAGGGGTTAAAGAGATACCCGAAGTGAGAGGTTCTAAGGTTAAAGTTAAGGTGTTAAATGAGATATATGCTCGCGAAATCCCCAAAACATACTTGGAAATACGCTAATATAGCGTCTGCTACAGCTGGGATAAATAAAACTGCCAGTATAAGACTATAGAGACTTCGCCGGATACGTTAAGTAAGCGTAATATATATAATTAGTATATTTATGTCTTTCGGAAGAAATTTGGTCTGTTTCTTAGGTGCCTTTAAATATATTAACTTAGATACTGACTTTAAGCTAGAAAAGGATAAGAAAGACTGCAGTACGTACCTAGGCATAAATTTAGGAGAAGTGAGAGACGCCTTATAGGTGGTGCTAAGCGGTATACAAGCTATCTCCCTTCGGGAAGATAAGCCTACAGTAAGTAGACCTTTTTATAGATATAGCTTATTCTAATTTAACTTCTAGATCCCTATAAACCTTATGTTTAATTTCCTACCCCAGTTAAAAATACACCAGGAGAGTCTTTCTCCCGACTTAATTAGCGCTAGGCACCTTTAGGGGTTACTAAGATTCCTTAAAGACCATTTCGCGCCTATAACCAATAGTCTCCTGCCGCTTCTGGACTATGGCGAAATTAATTTTAATTTTCTTTGGGCCTTATTTAAACCAAATACGCACGTCCTTACGATTTGCGAAGGCTCAGATTAACTAAGATGCCTTATATATGATTTAGGCAACTTTAAAACCTCACTTTTTGGCGAAAAGAGCTTCGAACTTAACTGTTACTATTTTAGCTACAATAGGAAGGCGTTTGACGAGGTAAAAACCACCCTCTCTATTCCGGAATTCCGTTTAACTATAAAAATTACGTCTCTTAAGGTATTTCCGCTAGAGCGTCATAAGAGACAAGCCGAGATAAAGCAGGATCTTATTAGCAATAGCCGGAAGTTCGTGTCTTTAAAAGGCATTAACCACCGTAAATATAAAGGGATCGCGTTTTTCTGGACCAAAGATGGCCTGTTAAGATTTTCTACAAGCGGCCGCATTATGGTAGACGCGATAGCATTTTATTGTCAGAATCCTAACTATGGCAAGCAGCCAATCGCTATAAATGCGTATAAAATAAGCGTGATCAATTAAGGGACTAATCGGTAAGGCGATATAAAGAATTAGGGTTTAGTTCCTAAGGAGATAGGAGACAATAAGTACCTAATCTATTCACCAACAGCCCTGGCCTTTAGTTTGGCAGATAAAAAATAGGGTTAAGCTTTCTATACTCTTTTTCTAGAGCTAGCGAATTATATGTACTAATACAAGCACTAATAGGTAAATTTGCCGTCGCTAACATTAAGGACATTGAATGGAATGCCTTGGCATTTAAGTCACTCGCAATTAAGGAGGACAAGAAAATAGTGCTTTAAGGACTTATAAAGAGCTACCAGTCTGGGTCCGGGAAATTAAAGTTTGATAATGTAATCGAAGGGAAGGGGAAAGGCCTAGTTTTCTTACTACAGTAAGTTTTCTAACAAGGCATTAGCTGTTTTAAAGGCTGACCGTTTTAGTGGCCTACCTGGGGTAGGAAAGACATTGATAGCTAAAGCACTTGCCGAATCTTAGAGGAGACCCCTCTATGTGGTTTATTCCCCTTTATAAGTATATTTATATACTAGTCTGACTATAAGAAGGCTTATGCGGGAGACCTTAATATGGATTTAGCCCATTTGGAACAAAACCTAGCTCTAATAGTTAAAAACGTTCACCGCTAGAGCGCTGTCCTTCTTTTGGATAAGGCCGATGTCTTTCTTACAGAAAGAACTTTAAATAATATCCGATGTAATAGCCTAGTATCCGTCTTCTTGCGATAGATGGAGTATTTCTAAGGTATTATGTTTCTTACGACAAATAGGATTACCGTATTTAATGTAGCTATACAGAGCAGAATATATCTTGCACTTAGATATAACGAGCTAAAGAGACCGGCAAGAGAGTAGGTATAGAAGACCTTCCTAAAGCAAGCCAATGCTGCTACTAATATCTCTAAAAAGGATATAGAGCGGCTTTTAGACTATTAATTAAACGGAAGATAGGTAAGGCAATATTTGAGAGAGAGTTTAAAGGCTAGTGCTAATATACTGTGTTAGATTAAGAACACTATACGGATTAGTTACGGCTTGGCTAAAAGTAAGGGGGAGAAACTTATATATAAGCATTTGGGTAAGGCTCTTATGTTAAACTAAGATTTTAAGAGTAATTTTAAAGGCGCTAGATTAGTTAAGAATTTGAACTTATATATATAGATTCGCTTATATATATAGAGCATTAAATACGTCTTATAGATCTTGTAGCTGGTAGCATTATTGCTTATTACTTTCTTAAAATTACTTTTTTACTCTTATGGCAACAAGACCTATACGGTAGGCAGTAGCGCGGGCAAATCGCTTATGGATCCGGGAATAGGAGAACAGAAGCTATAGGGCATTAGTTCCTATAGGGGAGTGGAAGATATAAGCGTTAGTTCCCGTAAGGAATTAAAAGCTATAAGGCGACAGAGAAAGCGGGTATTAACCCCCGTAGAGAACCGTAAGCTATAGGAGATTAGTTTCTGTAGGGGAGTGGAAGAAATCGCTATTAGTTCTTATAGGGGAGTAAAAGCCGTACGGGAGCAGGAGCTATAGGGTATAGTTCTTACAGGGTAGTAGAAGATACGGTTACTATATACAGGAACGGAATTTATAGGGGATTTATTCCGTAGGGGAGTAAAAGACGTGGCTAATAGTATTTGTGGATCTGGGAATAGAGAACGAAAGCTATAGGGTATTGGTTCCCGTACGGAAGAGGAAAACGTGGCTATTGGCCCCTATAGGGGAGTAAAAGCCGTACGGGAATATAAGCCGTAGGGGATTGGTTCCTATAGGGCGGTGGAACACGTAAGCATTAGCACCCGTAGGGGATTCGTTAGCGCAGGGGATTTATTACCGTAGGGGATTTGTTGCCGCAGGGGAGTAGATCCCGTAGGGGAGTGGATCCCATAGGGGATTTATTACCGTAGGGGAGTGGATCCCGTAGGGGAGTGGATCCCGTAGGGGATTTGTTAGAGTAGGGGATCGGATCCCGTAGGGGATTATTAGGAGTAGGGGATTGGTTCCTATAGGGCGGCGAAATACGTAGGCATTAGCTCCCGTAGGGGATTTGTTCGAGTAGGGGACTTATTTAAGTAGGGGATTGGCTAAAGTAAGGGATTAATTCTCCGACGGCCTTTATTTAGACAGTATAAGGCGGCTTCTAATAGGCTAGAGAGTAGGTTGCGTATTTTATGGAAATTTAAAGCCCGTATGGGATAGTGGGGTGTAGGGGCCTAGCGGAAGATTAGGTTATCCGCTTTCCTGGGTTTATTTAGCCTAGGTAACTCGCCCTACGCTGTTTTATATGCGTTTCAACTAAGGCTGCTGCCTAGCCTTAGCCACCTAAATCCCCACAAAACTTTAACCCGTGCGGTAGAAGAATATAGGAAAATGAAATGTTATTCTTTCCTGGGTTTATTTAGCCTAGGCGACTCGCCCTATACTGTTTCATATGCGTTTTAATTAAGGCTACTACCTAGCCTTAGCCGCCCGAATCTCCGTAAAACTTCACTTATACGGTGGAAGAGCAATAAAATATTATTCTATCTACTCTGCTAGCACCTTTAGATTCTTCCTTGCTTCCTAAAGCACCTCCTTTATTTAAGAAGGAAGTTTTTTATTATTTCCCTTTCGCCTCCTACCGCCTGGAAATACTACCTTCCGCAATCTATTAACCTAAGGGATTAGTGGCTAATAGTACGGCGAAAAGTTATCACCTGCACCCTTAAGAAAATCCCCTTCGTTATCTACTTCTCCTTTCTTTATCTTAGCTAGCTCTTCCATATCTACAGAATTCCACTTATTAAACCTATTAACAACATTGCCTTTTCTATTAGGTCTATTATAGTAAATGCATATCCAGAATAGCACCTAAAAGAACGACTTAAAATCATGCCAAGCTGAATGTATCTCGCCTAGGAGTACTCCAATCGCTATAAACGCTCTTGTGCCGGTCTTGCCCCGCGCTCCTAAAGGCCCTTCTCACTGCTCCTTAATCGCAAGATTAAAGTCGATTAAGAATGCTAGCTAAGAAGGATTATCGTCTTCCTCGTTTATTATAAGGTTGCCTATTAAAATATTATATTAGATAATACCGGCCCGCGTATATAAAGACTTGTATTCTTTAATGCTACCCTCTAGTACAGCAAGCATTATAGCCCAAGAGCTTGCCTTATAAAGAGGCTTTCCGTAGTCCCTAGTAATAATGCGTTAATGCACTTAATTTAGGGTTATAAGGCGCCTTCCGCCTTTAGGCGGAGAGCCTAAATACGTGCGCTTGCTAAGTGGTAATAGGGCGTTAGTGTGGCTGGACGACCTCTTTCTGCTAGAACTTCGGCCTTGCCTTATACTGATTTTCGCTCTAGCCGGTCTTAGAGGCATTATTAAGTCTTCTAGCTTATAGTTTATCGCTCTTGTAATATCTAGCCCCTTACAGACGTTATTGTAAATATTATTTTCTTTACCGCCTATATAAACTGTCTCGTAGTGATAGTACCTGGCCATATTAACTACTTCTTTCTCTATTACCTTACGTAGCAGTTTGCCTTCTTCCTCGCGCTATAGGTACTGCTACAAGTCTTTAATAACGAGGGGTATCTTAGAGGTGTCCCCCTTACGGTATGCTTTCTAGCAAATAGTTGCTCGACCGGCGATATAGCGTGCCCGCTTTATGAGTTTGTTAAGGATAAGATACTCGGTCTAATTATTACGCACAACCTTAATATATCGCTTGCCGTCCGATATTAGAATAGTAGGGTCGAACCTAAGCTGCTCCTTATTTATTTAGAGAAATCCCAACATCGCCAAGGTAAATTGTAGTCCGTCTTTGTTAATATTAAATAATAATAATGCGATGCCTCCTACCTAGTTATACTCCTATAGCCGTATAATAGATCTATAGAGGGTAAAGCCTAGGATAAAGTAACGAGTGTCCTAAGCGGCGAAGACTTCTCTTATATATTTTCCTAAATTAAACTATGCCTGCGAAGCTATATCGGTATTTAGATTACTCTTTAGCTCTCCTAGCATAAGTATATACGACTAATAGCATTAAGAGCTTTCGCTGGCTATTGGATTATCCATAAAACCGATATCTAGCTTTTGCTTTACTGTAGACCCTTATAAGGGCTGCTCGGTGTGTATAATAAGCGTTTATTATATCTTTAGGGCGGACCTATACTCCTCTGCGAAGCCTAAAAATAATTTAATTAGGTTATTAAACCACTCTAGGACATTAATCTGCTCTGCGCTTTTAGGCCAGTTACGCTAGCCGCCCTCGGTGTATAGTGGATTGTCCCCTTCCTTACATTTCTTAAAAACGGCGGCGCTTACCTCTTTAAGACCTTCTACTCCCCTAAAGAATGCTTTATATAAGCTAGGAATCCCCACGTAAAGAGAGCCTAGCTCCTCCTTTAGAATATAATCTACGTATTTCCTGTATTCGGACGAGTTGGTAAAGCTGCTTATATTATACAGATGTGGGGTTTGTTAAATGTGGAGTGGCAGCGGTTAGGGGGGAGGCGTGGACTCTGTTACAGTGGTGATAGTATTACTCCAAACGTCCTTATCCGATTCGCGATTAATAACTATTTTTAAGAGAGGGGTAAACCGTTCAATATTAAAGTCGTTAGAATTAACTAAAGGGAGGAGTCGGAGAAGGTTACTATGAAGAGTGCCGCGGCCAGCGCTAGACGGGAGTAGTTAAGTAGTAAGAAGGTTCTGTAATGCCAGGATAAGGTCAACCATGAGATTTTTAAGCCCTATATGTGTTAGAGAGAACCTATAACAGATGAATTAATAATTACCTTTATAGCCTATCTGGCGCAACGAGTCCGGAGAGCTAGGGATGCCTAAATCCTAATAAGTTAAGTTAAATAAATCGCGAAAGCCATTTAGTCCTTCCCTAATAGGATTTATTTTAATTATCTCTAATTTAGAGAGATTTGCCATTACGAGCAAACGCGCTAAGAGCTACGTTAGGAGGGCCGGCGTAGCAGGCGGGTAGGTAGGCGAGGGGGGATTAAAGAGACCAGCATATAAGGATGGTATGATGGCAGAGAAGTAAATAAGTGCAGGGAGGTTAAATATATGTCGGGCGCGTCTTAAAATAAGGGAATAGCGAGAGAAAAGTGTAAGGGAGGAAGTAAGGTGCGAGCGGAACGCGAGAAGGATTTAAAGGTTAGGCGCGGAAAAGTTAAGCCGATCTAATGTGGCTTAGACTAAGGCTTCGCGGGGCTTAGTTAAATGCTAAGCTACGATAACCCAAAGTACAGGAATATCGTTTGCAGTTCTGGTTATATAGGTTAAAAATATAGTGCGCATATGGGGTTCCGGTATTATTGAAAAGTTATAGGCAGCATTTATTAGTAATCGTGGTTATTAGCTTTTAGTTTATTCCGCGACGCATAAGGCTTAAATAGAGTAAGGCTCTAATATAGCAATACTAAAAGGCGCCAGGCAAGGTACAGCTGGCGATAGCGGGTTAATTATTAGGTTGGTCGTATAAGCACCTATAATTAATTACGTGGCTGGTTCTAAAACGAGCTAAACCTAATATGCCAAATATAGATATAGCCAACCCTATTTTATAGCGCTTAATCGACCTATTTCCCGTAACTAGGATCTAGTTCTTAGAACCGGATCCTTTTTTAGAATCGCGCCCTTTTTATAGTAGTTAATTGGTCTGCTTCGTGAACCTAAATTAGAATCTTAGTTTTAGAATTAAATTCCGTTCCCGGAATTATAACTTAAGCTATAACTAAAAATAGCTCCTCTTTTTTAAGACCGTTGAACCGCTTGGCTTAACGCTATACCTTTTTGGCTATATTTAGTACGTTTGGCTTAGAATCGGAATAGGATAGAGTCTTTAGAATTAGATCCAGTTCTTAAAACAAGATCCTATTTTTAGAGTTGCAACTTAGGCCAATATTAAAAGAGATATCCTATATTTATTCTTAACATTCCCACCTTATTAATATAAAATTTAGAGTTAACCCGCACCCTAGTTACCTATAAAAACGCCAGAGACTTTAACACCTTAACTTTAATTCTTTACGGAGGACCAGCGAGTTACGGGGCGGCTAACTTATTGCTGCCAAGCATACAAAGGTGGAGGACTTTACTGTAAGCGAGTTCTTAACTTTAATTTAATGTATATGCAAATAATAATAAGATACTCTTAATATGGAAGCAACTAGATAGAAAAACAATACCGAGCTAAAGAAATCCTAATTGGCGCCTTAATTCTCAACGCCAGAAAACAAGAACGTAATTGCGAAAATCTTTTCTTATAAGAAATTTCTCATTTCTTTGGCTTCTTAGAGGCTCCATCTACGGTACAATCCACCTTTCTTTTATGTATCCCTCTTTTTAATAAATCTAAATAATCATCTGGCGCCTCTTCTGGTTGGTCTCTTTACTTATATAGTTTACCCTTCCAAGCTATCTCTATTATAACATCTTTAAGCGGTTTATATATTATAGCATAACGATAAAGGTGACGCGGGTTCTTAGTATAGTATAATATAAGTTTCTTATGCGGTATACCCGCGGGTAAAACCCAGGTAGGATACCAGCATACTACTATAATAGGACCATATATAGATACAACTAATCTATATCTAGGGTTTTGGAGACGCTTTAAGTCCTCTATTATATAGTAAGTTAGTAACCACGATAAGAGATACTTTAGTTATCCGTCTAAAATTGTAGCATCGGAAATTGTTAACACTTTAGTTAGGGGAGATATATCTCTAAGGAAGTTTATATAATTAGCTAAACTATTCTCTACTTAACTATTAGTATTGCTAAAAAATATATAGGTGTTTTATAAACATACCTAGAGGTACTGGCAAACCTTTAATATAGCCCTCTTTTGGTTAAGGTGAGTCTGTTTTAGCCTCGCCACGGCCCTCTATTAGCTTAGGTAAGACTATCTTAGTTTCGCTGCGGCCTTCCAGGCTCTTAAGGTAATTAGCGTACATTTCCGTATCCTCTTATATGTTACCCTCCGTATTATTATCGATTTTATAAGAGTTAACCTCATTAGGTGTTTGAGCAGGCGTATAAGGCATCTATTTCTGCATAGGGTCGGAAAGCTGCAATTATTTCTTCTCCCTGCTGGCAGATGCTATGTCTTTATTATCGATGCGATTTTAGGATAATTTAAGGTTTCTAGTAAGTTGATAAATAGGTATGTTATCTTCGGGGCGATAGCATATTGTGATGTTTTTATAAGTACCAATTAAGGACCTATAGGTTATGTTAGCAACGTATCTAAGCTTAGTTAAGGTAACATATATAATGTCTGGTATTCTTATAGGGATATTAAGGGATGTTAAGGGATGTATGGTTAAGAGGTTAAATTTAAAAGTAAGTTAAATTAATGGCATATAAAAACCAGGAGCACGACGTTTATATTCTATTTCTCTCCCAGGGCGGAGTTAGGACAGAAGGTAGAAGGGAAAGGCGAAGTACACTAGCCGCCCTTTTCCACTTTATGTGGTGTCTGTGGTATAATATTTAGTGGCTATAATTACTCTTAGCTTACGTATTATCTGCGCCCGAGATTATAGGTGCCTGGAGTAATCCATAAGTAAGGCATTATTGGGGGTAGCTATTAGCTAAGCTGCTGCTGAACTTAAATAGCTAACGATCCCCAACGGACGCCGCATGCCTTAGTAGGGTTTAGAAGCGTTCGCATAAAGTTATAAACTAGAATTAGAAGTTAATAATAACCCCTAATAACGCCTCTCTTAGCAGGAATAGCATTATATAATCCACTTCTGACGCCTATCCTTCCTAAGGTAAGACACTACCTAAGCAGTAGACTTATCCTAGCCAGTTAATCTTGTATATTGACCCCCCATTTGTGGCAAAGGAGCTATTAGTGCCTCTAGGGTGGTTTAATTGCTATTCTAGCTAAGCCCTTTATAAGCGCTCCGCCTTATACGGGCGGCAATTAACTTCTGTTAATCTACCTTGCGTTAGAAGAGATCTTTTACTTAAGGTGCTAAGTAGCCGGTACTTAGAGGTCTATAGACATATTTTATATCCCAACAATATTAACTATAATTTCTCCTTAAGTGGTATCCGTAACCCTAAGTACCTACAAGCGCAGCGTCCCTAAATTATTAGCTAGTAAGTAGGCGTTTATAGATAAAGAAACCGACTTTAGAGATAACGGCAATGTAGAGGCGTTAGCTAGTTAGGAAAGTAACTTTAGTAATAAGGATTAAGAATGGGACGCAGAGACATTGTGTAATGGAGAAAATGGTTTTAGCACTAAAGATTAAGAAATAGGGGTAGATAGTAATAAAGAGATGTCGAGCGATAAGGCCATATAGGCGACGGTTAGATATAGTAGCCTTGGCTTTATAGTCTTAAATCTGTAAGTATAGGATATAAATATAAAGAAGATTTCTAATAAAAGCTGGTAAAAGGGTTAAAACTTTAGCCACTTTTTATTTAGCCTATCGCGAAATAAAACAATATTTTACTATTCCTACCAGAGTCTCTGCCCGCTTAACTTATAGCGAGCTATAAAGCATTCGCGATAATTTATG
>Ga0307515_10010217_pt1 | contig 18027 bp, 3 predicted proteins | sample 17_EM_MG_FD_194513 | JGI IMG/M metagenome (GOLD analysis project Ga0307515, IMG submission 194513) | Populus trichocarpa ectomycorrhiza microbial communities from riparian zone in the Pacific Northwest, United States - 17_EM | ecosystem: Host-associated > Plants > Roots > Unclassified | place... | reverse complement strand
TAATAAGGAGTTATTAGGTATAGTTATAGTATTAAAGAAATAGAGAGCATTCTTATAAGGTATAGAGAAACTATTTATAGTTAAGATAGATTATAAAAACCTAATAGGATTCCTAATAATAAAGGAACTTAACTAAAGATAGGTTAGATGGGTAGAGATGCTTATAGAATACTATTTTAAGATTTAGTATATTAAAGGCACAGATAATATATAAGCAGACGCTCTAAGTTAAAAAGCTAAACTGCAAAATAATAATAAGCTATTAGGGGCTTTACTGCAAAAAGATATAGATGGATTAATTAGGTATAATTATCTAAAGATTATAGCAACTTAAGAGGAACTAGAGAGAATTTACAAGTTACTAGAAAGCTTTTAGGTATAAAGAATTCTAAAGGTATAATTAGAAGATCCATAGATAAATATATATAAAAATTAAAAAGTAAAGTATATCCTAAAAAGCATAGCAGAGTACTTTATAGAAGATTTTTATAGGGGAATAACCTAAGGACATAATGGAGCTATGGGCTTAGTATTAAGACTTTAGGAAGAATATATTATTAATAGAATCTAAAATATTGTAAGAAAAGTAATAAAGGAGTATTTAGATTGCTAAAGGAATAAACTAATAAGGTATAAGCCATATAGAGGGCTATAACCTATTAAAATACTAAAGAAACCGTAGGAGGTTATATTATAGGACTTTATTATTAAGTTATTAAAATTAAGAGATCCTATTACCGGATAAGATTATAACGTAATCTTAGTAATAATAGATAAGTTAACTAAATAGGGCTACTTTATAGCATGCATAAAAGAAATCTCAGTAGAAGATATTGCTAGAATCTATATTAAAGAAGTGTTTATAAGATATAGAGCACTAAGTAAGATTATATTAGATAGAGATTTAAGATTTATAATAGTATTTTAGGAGGTATTCTTAGCGGAGTAAGAAGTTAGAGCAGTAACTTTTACCGCATATTATCCGTAGATAGACGGTTAAACGGAAAGACTAAATTAGACGCTAGAGCAGTATCTAAGATATTATATTAATTATACATAAAACAATTAGGTATTATTATTACTAGTTATATAGTTTATATATAATATAATGCTATAGGAAGGTATAGGTATATTACTATTTAAGGCAAATTATAGATATAAGCTAAGAATATCGTTATTACTATAATAAGTAAAGAAAATAAGTAGCACAGCTAAAGAAAGAATAAAGATATTAATAAATCTTTATATAGACTTTATAAAATTAGTAAAGGAAGTATAAAAGATAATAAAAAAGTACTATAACGCTAAGAGATCTAAGGGACTAGATCTTAAGGAGGGAGATAAAGTATAGCTACTATATAAAATCCAGACTTGAACTGGAAATTTGAAGTTTGAAGCTTCCTATTTTACCATTAAACTATACTCTTTTTTAAAAGTTAATAACTAAGTAAGAAGTTAGACTACGTTAGGCTAGGACCTTTTAAAATTATATAAAGGATTTTACCGGTTACGTTTAAGTTAAACCTACTAGCTAAAATAAAGATCTACTCTATATAATATATTGTAATACTAGAGCTAATATATAGGAATATTAAGCTACTAGTTTATAAAGTAGATACGTATAGAGGATAAGAAGAAGATAAATAGTAAGTTTTAAAGATTATTAGCTATAAGGACGTTAATAACAAAATATAATATAAGGTTAAGTAAATAGGCTATACTAAGACTACCTGGAAACTACTAAAGAATTTTAAAAACACTATAAGAAAGGTATAGGAGTATCGGAAGAAATTAGGTTAGGCAGTATTAATAAAAAAGGATCGCTAAAAAATGAGTTACCTAAGGGGGACCTAATAAGAGTAGTTGCTAAACTACTTAGATCTATTTCCTTCTTTATTAGAAAAGAATCCATTTTTTTATTACTAAGTTCCTATAAACCTTATTTTATAAATTTCTACTCCTTAAAACAAACCTTCTTACGTACCTTTTTAAGACAAATTAACTAAGCGGACGTCGTAAGACAAGACTTAAGGGCCCGTTACTAAGCATTGGCAGCCTCCCATTCTACGTTATAAGAATAATATAACTCCGTTAAAGTAATAGATAGTTTATTATTTAGCCACGTAGTAGTAGATTAAATATAAGACCCTAAGATAAATTAATTAAGAAACTAGACGACTATTAAAAGTAATAGGTTATATATATTTAGTATTAGAGATAGAGCGAACGTTATAGAATAAATAAATATTTGCTTTAGTATACTTTAAGTAAAAGGACGGTTATTATAAAGATAGGTTCGCCAATATAATATAAACTAACCCCTTTTTTAAATAGCGAGAATACGGAGATAGTATAATCTTACTAAGAGACAATATTATAGTAATAGTGCGAGTATAACAAGCAGTTAAAGAAGAAGAAATTACTTTAGGTATAATAAGTAATAATATTAACTAAATTAATTAGATGGATATTATACCTCTAGTAAATAACTTAAAGATATTTAAAATCTTTAGGGATAAAGATAAAGAGGAGGGAGATAGTATTACGGACGCTTTAAGTATAATATTATAACTACTTAAAGAAGAGTTAAAAGAAGCTAGTTAGTTAATTTAGGTATAGTCTATAATAGAGCCGGTAAAGCTATATAACGAGAAATAGTAACTAAGGTTATATAATATAATTTATATAATCTAAAGGATCTATATAATTTATAATAGAGTAGATAGAGTATATATATATTATATACAAAAAGGATTTTATAGGAGTATGGTTATATATTTAAGGACCCTTAATCCCTACCTAGATAGTTCCTTCCTTATAGTAATTCTTAGAATATAATTAAAGTTAATATATTAGGCAACCACTCCACCAGTTATTATTACGTTATTAACTTTAATTTGCATTACCTATATACCTAGCCTATTAATAAGCCTATTGTAGTTCTTGCTACAAGGTTCCGTTACACTTTAGTAGCTTAATAACTCTATTTAGATTAACTAATTAACGGCAGGCTAATATACGATTTGTTTTAGTAAGGGTACTATAATCTCTTTTAGTATAATTAGAGTCCAAACCCTATTAGGGTATATTACTTTTTATATTATCCCTATAAACACCCCATTTTTATTTTATATTAGAGATATAAACAAATTAGGCGTTAAGCTTAATAACCTTAAGAATATACTTATTTAGGGAGATAATTAGATACCCATCGTGCGCAAGTAGGGTTACCCTTAGTTGCTCCTTTATTAACTAGAAAGGAGTATTACTTAAAGCCACCTAACTAAGTTAGAGTTACGTTAACTATACTATCAATTTAGCTACCTATTTATTTATTAATTGCTTAGGGTTCTTTAGCAAGTAGGCTATAAAGTTAAGGTTAAGGCAATTAAGCACCTTATAAAGTACTGCTATTACTACTAAATAAACTAGAAGTCCCCTGGCCGATTTAAGTTTACCCTTAAAAATAACTATAACTTTAACTTCTATATTATTATTAACGTTATATATTTTAGCGGCAAGCCAATACTCTAAGTTATTAACTTCTTAACCTCCTTCTAAGCCGTATGTTTCTTAAAGGATATATTAGCTAGAAACGTATAGGATACCCTATAATTATACTAGATTAATATCTACCTAAGACCCCCTAACCAAATCGTCTACGATATAAAAAAAAAACTTCTTATCTATAGAGTTTTAATAATAGATAAAAGTAATAGCAATTAAGGTTAAGGAAGTCCCTATTAAGGCATATAATAGTATTAAAAAAGTAGAGCGATATTACATACTATTACGCCGCGTATATAAAATTATCTCTTTAAAACTAGAGGACGCTAGCGAAAAACTTACCTTATAAATAGCTATTAAAGCCATTAATAATTCCACTAGCCCGGATAAACTTATACCTATATTACTAGTCTTTAGCGCCTACCCTTAAATAACTAATAATTCTCTACTATCTCTCTTTATTATATAATAAGCTAAGGCTATTTATAAGGCAATAAAGGAGGTATAATATCTCTACGCTATACGCCTAGTTAACGACGTACTAGGAATAAGAAATGGCCTAAATACCTTAACTATACTTAATCTGCCACTCTAGTCTAAGGTACACGTATAGCGTAAAAAGGGAGAATAGTTAGGCCCACATTAACTTATTATAATTAATAGTTAAACTTATACTATTTAGATGCCTTACAGACCCACTTAATTCTATTTAACTATTATTAAGCCTTATTATAAAGATAATAGTTCCAAGCCTTTATAGAATGCTATAAAAGATGCCCTAAAGGAGAGCTATAATTAACGTGCTCTAAAAGGCAACCACAATTCTAATATAATTGTAGTAGATACGCCGTAACTATAATGCGGTAAAGGTTGCCCAAAGGGATTATAAAATTACTAATATCTTATTAATTTTAAAGAGCAATTTATTACTGCCATTAAGAATAGAGTTAAGCTATTAATGGCCTTTATAACAGCTAAAGAGAAGGCTAACTTTAAGCTTGCAAAATAGCTCTAAAAGGAAGGTCGTATTATAACCCTAGAAGCTCCTTTTTAAGCATCTAACAAGTAGGAGATTAACGGTCTTATTATAAGGGGAGTCTTTAAATTTAAGAAGTATAACCCTATTAAATTTAATAGAGTTTGCATCTTTAAGTTAAGAATAGTTAATAAGATTAAGGGCAAAGCTACTAACGCCCTATTTAAGAAATTAAGGCTTATTATCTAAGGCTATAACGACAATAGTAAGGAAGTAATTCTTATACAATCTCTTATAATTTAACGAGCTAGTTAGCAAGTTATTATTGTACTAGCTCCCTCCCTAATAAAGAATAAAATGGCGGTCTATCTATAAGATATTACTTGGGCCTATACCTAATTAGAGACGCACCTTTAGCGCTTAATATTAGCATACCTTCTAGAGCAAATTCGCTACCAATATCCTAAAGATACGATTATGGTTATGCTTAAGCCATTATATAAAATTACAGAGGTAGGAACTTATTAGTGGGCTACCTATAGCAAGCACTATAAAGAGAAACTTTTAATAACTACTTCTATATTCAATCTATCTGTTACCGCCTAACACTAGAAACTAACTAAGGATAACGTTCTTGCCTTAAATAAACGTCTTTTCTAGCAAATAAACCATCTTAATTAGGGACTACTCTACGTGCCTATTAATCTTCCTACCGCTAAGCTCTTTATATTTGTTAATAGATCGTTTATAAATAATAAAGATTTTAGCTCCTAGCTAGGATATAAGATTATTATTACAAACAAATCTATTAAAGAGAATAACTTTACGATCTACGGTAATCTTATCTATTAGAGCTTAACTAAGAGTAAGCGCGTTACCTAAAGCGTTCTAGCGTTAAAAAATATATAAAATAGTTAGCGGAGTTAATATAGTAATTGCAATTGGAACTACCCTAAAAATAATTATAGATCGACTCGAACTTCCTATTATCCCTATAATCGTATATACCGACTTATACTCCCTCTATAAGTATTTAGTTAAGCTTAGTACTATAAAGGAGAAGCGCCTTATAATTAATATTATGGCACTTTATTAATCCTATAAACGGCGAGAACTCTTTAAGATTTAATAGATTAACAGTTAAGATAATCTAGTAGATATAATAATAAAGGCAAACCTAAATAAGGCTCTAGAAATGTTTATTAATATAAATACTTTACGTATACGAGTTAAAGGTTAGGTTAAAAGGGAGTAGGAGTATAATAGTCTACAAACCCTAATTCCAACTAGCTAATTAGGATTTTCTATCCTCGGGATAGAAAATTGCTATTAGCTCGCTTATAACTAGCGCCTTGGCGGCCCTAATATAATATCTACCTATAACCCCTTAGCAAGAGAGCACTACGTGCTAAAAGGCAAATTTTAGGATAGCGAGACTTAGATTATAATGGCAATAGTAAGTAAGAAGGGTTTATATTTATTACGCTAGTTAAGCAGTATTTATATATAGATGGCAACTATAAAAGAAGAGTTGCTAGTGTTGGGAATAAGGCAAGCGGTCGTTACATAACGCCGCAGCATTAGCGTAGTGAGGAGTCTTAAGCTCCTCGCCCTTCCTCATTCCAATTAATAAGCTTTTTTAACTAACATCACTGCAACCTACTCAAGTAGTCGTTATTAGTGAGTTACCCTATATAACTAATAGTAGGAGCGGAACTAGAATAGATCCTTATATTAATTAAGGCATATATATTAAGGGTAGTAGCGGTAAGGGTACTATATAGCGGCGATATTAAAGTTACGCTCCCTAACTAGCATATAGAAGATTAGGTTATCTTTTAGGGTAATACCCCTAAGTATAAGATCCTTTAATAAAACTACCCAGTTAAGGTAATAGAGATACCCCTTAATATATAAGTAGAAAGCGGGTAAGGCGCTATAAATATATAGCTTATTTAGAGGATTATGGAGGCTACTAAAAAATTAGTCTTAGAAATTACCCTAACTAGAGTTGTATAGCTTAATAAAGAATATATAACGTATATAGGGAGTTATTAAGATTCCAAAAGGTTAAAACGCGCGGCACCTTAATACTTAGCCTACTAATATAAGAGATATAGGCAGCACTAGCATATAAGGGAGTAGTTATAAATAGCCTTTAGTATAAGGCCCGGCTCTACCACTACGGAGTCTAAGTTAGATAATACTTTAAATACTAATAGTAGGGGTATATCTAGAGCGTATATAGGAGGTAAGTAAGATATAGAGAGTATACTAACACTTATTACACTAAGGACTACCCTAAAGATAAGGGAGCTAGATACGTAAATTGTGGTAAAGAATATAGAGTATAGTAGAAGATAGCCTATAAAACCTACCAGGTATACTAAAAAGTTACTATAGTAAGACAAGCCTAGCTATACTAGATTATAGCTACGCTATAAGGAAACGTTTATAAGGAAAAGGAGGTAAGCAGGGTAAGTAAAGGTAGGTAGATAGTCGCTTAACGGAAGAGATTTAGGGTACTTACCCTAGTAGGAGTACTATTTACCTAACTAGCAGTAAAATGGAGCGTAGGACGCCTATAAGGTAGCACTAATATAGCTAGAGACCTATCCTAGCAGAAAATCCTAACTATAATGGCCTTAGCTAAGACGCCCTAAATATAAAGGGAAGATACCTATAAGCTATTAAATAAGTTATAAAAGGGTTAATAGTATAATATAACTGCGGACACTTAAACTATAAAGTAATACGCCCTTTATTTAATAGCTTTAACCTAGAAGAATACTAGATAATAGCCCTATAAGAACTAGTATATAATAAGCAAACCTAAAAAACATATAAACTAAAAGGATACTACCTCCTATATAAACTAGACCTAGCTACCCGCGTATACTTCCTAATTAGCCAATATATTAGTATATAGGTATAGAGCTACTAGACCATTAGCCCTAATATAGCTAAAGTATAAATAGTTATAAATAGGGGCTAAATTAGTATAATTAACGTCTATAAACTAAGCAATAATAAGCCCTAGATAACTATATAAGGACTACTATAACACACTATTAATATAGTAGAAGGCGAGATAATAGTCCTAAGGGGCTTTAATGCGCACTATATAGTATATAGAGGCCAGTAAGCTATAGTAGAAGTATAGGCGACTTACCTACTTAACGAACTAGAAACGCAAGGCCTTGTTTTAATTACTCTAATTAGTAAACCTATCTAGAAAGGGGGGATCTAAGAGAGTATAATCGACCTAATATTTATATAAGAAGCACTTAGAGACTGGCTAGCGTTCTATAAATAGAAAATATATAGGTAATAACTGCAGACCATATACCTATACGGATTACTCTTAATGTTAACGCCTTAGCGTAATAAACCCGCTAGAGATACGCCATATAAAAACTTAATTAGGAAAAATACTCCTAAGAAATTACTAATAGACTAGCAGTAATACCGGAGGTAACGCTAATAGATATCTAGAGAATTATAAGCAACTGTTTAAAAGAGTACTGCCTAAAAGCGTAACCTAGTAAGCACGCTAGGCGAGAATAGTCGCTAGAGGCGGTATAGCTACTTATAGGCATAAGGAGGGTAAAGCATTAGTATAGCGTAATAGGCGAGGCCTACTACTATTAGAGCTATAAGGCCTTAAAAAATAGGCTTAAGAAGATAATATAGAAGGAGAATAGAAATAGCTAGCGTTAATTCGTAGAGGAAACTACCTTAGACCCTACTAAACTATATAACTAAGGTCTTTAGCATAGGAACGAAATAGCAGATAAGTTAGCTAAAAAGGGCCTTTCTAGAAGAAAACTACAATCTTCTTATACCTCTTTAGCTTATATAGGGAGAGCACTAAGAGAAAAGATACTAAAATAGTGGAAAAATAACTGGCAGCAGAATAAGAATAAGGGAAAACACTATACTAAGATCTGTAAAGGAAGCTATTCCTTTTCTCTTAAAGCCCCTAAGGATAAATATCCTAAATGGCTACAATTAGCTTTCTTCCAGCTAACGCTAGAAAAAGGCTATTTTAAATCCTTCTCTAAAGTAGTAGGGGAAGACGAAGACGGTAGATGCTTTAGGGAATGTAAAATACTACAAACCCCTAAGTACTTACTACTAGACTGCAACCTATATAGAGAAGAAAGAAGAGAAATGCAAAAGAAACTAGGCTCTTCTCTCTCTCTAAAGAAGCTATTTTGTATATAGAAAGGAAGAGAGGCACTTTTTCTATTTCTAAGTAGGACAGGGATAGCTACTAGAAAGTGGCTAATAACAGTAGGATTTATAGAAGGAGGTAACTCCTACTAGGCTTCTAGTAAAGAGATATTAGTTAGTAAAAAAATAGAAAGAAATTATAAAAGGATAGGGATAGGCGTTAGGATTTCTTATTTCTTATAGTTTTCTACCATTTTCTTATTCCCTAGTAGTTGCTTATAACTTAGTATTTTACTAAGGAACTATAAACCCCTAGTTTAGGGGCTTATAAACTACTAAAATATAGTCACTAGTATATATTAAGCTGCCCTAAGGGATTTATATATATAAAACTATAGCGCTATAGCCTAGAGGCTGCATGTGTAGTATTATACGTAGTATAATACAACGGATATAAATATAAAAATAAAAATAAAAAAAGGTCTTTCGTGCTTATTAAAGCAGAGTAGAAAAGCCGTAGGGGAAATACTAGGCGACCCCTACCTACTTATACTCCGCTAAATAGAATAGGACTAGTATATAAACAATAATAGGGAAAAAAACAAAAATACTTATAGAGAGATTCTTTTTAGGCGCGTGCTAAGCGGACCTATAGGATATTAGTAATTAAGATCCCCCTACCTCTAGAAATAAGCTAAATAGACTTACTAAAAGAAATAGAGGATACTATATAGAAACTCCCTACTTATAAAGCGGCTAGGCTAAATAGAATTCTAAATAAGGCAATTAAAGCTGTATTAGAGGCTCTAGCTATACTATTAACCAACACTATAACTACCTACCTCCTTAAAGGTAAGCTACTGGAATGCTACAAAGAAATAATTATAGTTATTCTTTAAAAAGCGAATAAAAAGGACTACTCCCTACTAGGAAACTACTAACTAGTCGCCCTTAAAAATACGCTAGGGAAGATACTAGAAAAGATAGTAGTAAAACGCATATAAGAGGCTATAAAGGAGTAAGGGCTACTACCGTAGATATAAATAGGCGTAAAAAATAAGTAATTAACCCTCTTAGCTCTCTCCCTAATTACCTTTAGCATCTAAGCGGCATGGTAAGCCTACCTAGGCTGCGTAGTATTTATGCTAAGCTTAGATATAAGCGGAGCCTTTAACTACGTATTATATAAGAGGCTCCTATAAATCCTAAAAAAGAAGAGCCTATTAAACTAGATAATTAAGTTTATCTAAGCCTTTCTAATAGGGCGTACTACTAAAATAGTATTCAAGGGCTATAAAAGCAAAAAAATACCAATACCTATAGGTATTCTATAAGGATTACCCCTTTTACTAATCCTATTCCTTTTCTTTATATTAGAGCTACTAGGGACGTTTAATAGTAACTAAGAAATAGTAGTACTAGGATTTATAGATAATATATACCTAATTATATAGGGAGATACAGCAGTAGAAAACTACACTAGGCTAAATTAAGTATATAATAGGTATATTGCATAGGCAAAACAATATAGGGTTAAATTCGTACTAAATAAATACTAGCTAATCCGCTTTATAAGGAAAAGGAGGGTAAATAACGACCTAGTATTAATGGTAAGTATTTAGGGCTATAAAGTAAAACTAGAAGCAACCCTTAAGGTCCTAGGGGTCTAGGTAAACGCTAAACTAAACTAGAACGCGTATATTATATAGGCAACCTATAGGGGAGCAGTGGCTTTTATAGCGGTGTTATAAATAGCAGCTTTAACCTAGGGACCCTCCTTTAGACGCATATAACTACTATATATAGTAGTAGTAAGGCTAATAATGCTATACGGCGCCTAGATCTAGGGTATAGGACTAAGCGGTAAACTACTAGCAAAAAGCTCCCTAGCGCTACTAGAAAAACTATAAAACTAATATCTATGTAAAATTATAGGGGCCTATAAAAGGACACTACGCGCTATACTAGAACGTAAAGTAGTAGTATTATTAATAGATATATATATAGAAGCAACCGCTATATAGGGAGTATTTACAGTATAAGACTACCTAGTAGAGAAGGAGATATACTAGATATTAGAACATATATAAAGAATAAGGGCCCCCTAAAGGGATACTACGCCTAAGCTTATAAGCTAAGAGACCCTACGCCTATAGGCTATAAAGAAGGAATAGGAAATACGGAAGCTACTATAACACTAAGCGGAGAACCTCTGCCGCACTAGTATAGCGCTACTATGGTAATAGAGGATAGGGGGCTACTAGTATAAGTGGAGATCTACTATATACATCGCAAGATAAGTAGATATTAAGTAGAAACGGTGTTAAAAGAAGGCCGTAAAAGTATAAAGAGCAACTATATAGGGTACCCTATAATTAAAGCCAACTCTCCCCTTATATAAAGTATAGATAAAGGCGGAATCTATAGCCGCCTTCTTACTATAGATAGAGGTCCTAGGACTTAATGTATAGCTAGTAAGCATCTATATCCTAAACACTATACTATACTATACCTGCGGGTGGCCTATATAGTTAGTATACTATATACTACTTTTTTATAACTACTGTATAAAAAGAGACTAGCTATTTACTAAGGTGGGTATATATAATATTACCTAAATGCTCTTTATAAGCGGGGCCTATATATAGCAGCAAAATGGCTTATAGGTTAAGGAGTTCTTTAGTAGTTCTAGATAGCGGATAAGATCCAATAGAAGGATATAGGAGGATACGCCCCTTTCTAGTACCTTAGGGACTAAACACCCCCGCTAAGATAAAGGCAGCGTATAGATAAACTACTAAACCCTTTTACTACCCCTAGGCTTTCTAAGATATCTTAAAGGTATAGTATAAAAGGTAGATAGACTATAAAGGTAAACAGGCTAGGCGAAGGCGGAGCGCGTAAGACTAGCTGGAAGGATAAACTAAGGTTTTTCCCTACTAGGGATTTTTCCTGTAAATAGAAGGTATAAGCCTATATAGACCTAGAAAAGGGACTAAATTAGGTAATAAATAGAACAAATAATAGTAGTATAGGTAATAACCCTTCTATAATAAAGACCCTAGAGGGAACTACTAAATAGGTCGCGGAGATATTATAGGGAGGTGGCGATCTTAAAAATCTTATAAGATACTTTAACCGCTATAGATTACTCTAGCTTAAGTAATACGTAAAGAATATACTTTAATACCTTAGATATTATATTAAAGAATTCCCTACCCTTTACTGGCTACCGTATATAATGGTTTAATATATAGTGGCAACTATATATAAGTAACCACTATAGCGCATAATGCTACCTATAAGTATTTTAAGGGAGCTCTAGAACCTAACTAATAATAATATAGAAAATAAACGCGACCCTAATTTATTAAATATTCTATTAGGCCTAAAGGACTTACTAAGGGTATTTTTAGGTAGATAAACTAAAATTCTAGTGTAAAACTTGGAATATAATTATATAATTAATCTAAAAGAAAGTAAATAACTACTAAACCTTTTTATCTATAACCTCTCTTATAAAGAGCTTAAAATCCTATAGAGGTACCTTAATAGCTTACTAGAAAATGGGTAGATCTAGCTTAGTAAGTTACTAGTAGGCGCACTAATCCTTTTTATTTTAAAACTAAATAGAACTATAAGGCTATATATAGACTATTATGGCCTTAATAAGATTATGATTAAAAACCGTTACCTACTGCTACTAATTAATAAAATGCTAAATAGACTATTTAGGGCGAAGATTTTATAAAGCTAAATTTATAAGACGCCTATTATAGGCTCTATATTAAAGAAGGGGATAAGTAAAAAACCGCTTTTAAAACCAAATACGGCCACTTGAAGTATTTAATAATACCTTTTAGGCTGGCTAACGCGCTTATAATATTCTAATTATATATTTATCGGGCCTTAGGGGGACTAGTTAACCGTATATATATTATTTATTTAGATAACATCCTAATCTACTTAGAAGATAATAATTAGTATAAGTAACACGTCCGCAAAGTACTGGAACGTTTAGAGAATTAAGGCCTCTATGCTAAAGCATTAAAGTATATCTTTAATATTAAGTAGGTAAGCCGTTATATTATACTAAGCTCTCCCTATATTACCTAGGAAAAGTAAGAAGCCGCAACAGCAGCAAAACCAGCCTAAAAACCACCTAATAAAGCAATCCGATATCGGAATCCTATTCCCTGCACTAAGAAACCCCATAAAACCACGTCGCCCTATCCGCAAAGCATGGGGGACGACGGAGGGGCGCAGGCTTCCCGCCGGGGTCGCGACGGTCGCGACGGTCGCGACGTAAGGGAACAGAACTACGAACCAGGCGGGTAATAACGCGAAAAAGACAACAGCCAGCCTAACTAGTAATGGCAAAAACTAAAGGAAACACTTAAATAAATTAAAGATAATCTCACAAAAGAGGAGGAAGAAACCCTACGGCACTAGATACTCGCCTCTATCCAAGAGGCAATATAACGCGTTGAAGCGCTCTTAACGCGCCCAACCCCTTAAGAAAAGGAAACTAAGGCCCAGCTTAACCAGATCGAAGCTAGTATTAAGAAAATTTAAATAAATAAAGGGGGACCCCTAGGCCCAGGAGTCCCCCTAGTATAGGCCCAGACCTGGGCAGCCGTCGCTATGCAGGTAGCCCGCACGGTAAACGCAGTCGCGGCACCATAGAGAGCGACCATACGCGTCCGGCTTAAGGAGCCCCAGGGCCACGAACCAGGGGAGCTCCTTAAGTTTATTTAGAGAATAATACTAAGCGCTTATACCATACGCACCCTTAATAGCGGGGACGTAGATGTCTATATCCCCTCCCAAATAACTAAAGATTAAATCCTAAACAGACCAGACGCACTAGGACTTAAGATACTAAGAAAAGACTACCTCCTAGAAGTACCTGGGGTCCCACTTAAAACCCTAATTAATAGTGGAAGGAATGCAGACAATTTGGAACTAATTTAATCTATCTGTGAAGCTATAAAGCGCCTCGCGCCGGGTATAGCCATTAGTTGGATTTAATAGCTATATAACCCTGAAGCGCAGGCGAAACGCTAGGCAAACCCCAGCAGCGCCTAAAGAGAACCGGAAAAAACTAGAGGAATACTTATAATTGGTGTCCTAACCTAAGCAATCTAGTAAAAGATTATAAAAAGCGGAATAGTTATTAAATCCTAGCTTTTTAAGACTAGGCTATTTAAGAATAGCCTAGTTATAAAACAGTACTACCGCTGTAATTAATGGGGATATATCTAAAGCGTATGCGGAAAGCAAATAAAATGCGGATAATATGCGGGACTATATAACACTACAGATTGCCCTAAGGAGAGGGTATCCTATGTTAATTGCGGTAAAGCCTATAAAGTATGGTAAAAAAAGGAGTGTAGGTCCTTTTAAAGCTACCTTAAGGGTATCCAAATAAAAAGGATGGCCCTTTTAACGCAGTCGCTCTGTATACAAGAAGCCGCAGAAATAATATACCAACCCCTAATACCAGGAAACTTTACAATTATTACTAATAAGAAAAGAGGACGGGAAATATTAGGGACTTAAGAATAACTACTTAAACGGGGACCAGGTAAACCATCCTTTATTAATAAAGTAAGCAGAGATAGATTATAATTAAGGCTCCGGCTTCGTGCCAACAGAGTAATAACAATTACTAGCGAAACTAAAGAGGAATAGGACATAGATATAAATAAGCCTATACCCACCCAAAATAAGTAGGTGTATAATTATTTAGTATAACTGCGGAAATGCAAACTAAGGGGCGTGTTGCCCCTTCTTTAACAGCGTTATACCGGTAGACTACTAGGTCCTTGTAGTCTAGGAGCTAGTATATAATAGATATACTAAATTAACATACTGTCCTAGGGGATTCACACTTATATATAACGCTCTCCCTATAATAAAAGTCTGCTTTATAATTAGCCGGAATATTAAAGCCGCGCATTAAAAACGTAGATAGTATAGCCCCTTTACCGCAGCCCTCTAGGTGCGCCTAGAGGGGCTAAAGATTATAATTATTAACGTCTATAACCCGCGCGAAGGTGGCCCTTAGATTAGGACATAGCCTAAGGTTAAAACAGCTATTGAGGAGGCTAAGGGAGAAGTCATACTCCTAGGCGACTTTAATGCCCATTACCTGATGTGGGGCGGAAAGTATATAGCCAGCGAAGAGCAGGCGGAACGCCTCCTGGCCAAAACCGATGCTAGAGGATTTGTACTCGCTATACTAAAAGGAGAGCCTATATGGAAAAGAGGGCAATAGGAGAGCGTAATTGACCTCACGTTTATATCTCTAGATCTATACAGAAAAGTTAACTTCTATAGTATAGTTGAGGAATGGGCCCTTATAAGAGACTATATACCTATCCGTATCCAAATTAATAACGCCGGTTGTCCGCTAGCGGAACGCTAGCGCCTTGCCCTTAAAAAGCTGGATCTATAGGGCTTCCTCTAAAGTACCTAGGAGCTTAACTGGACCATATCTAAAGACCCCTTTTAAGCCCTTTAGGAAGGGATTAAATAAGTACTTAAAGAGCACTGCCTATAAGCATAGCCTAGCCAGTAGGCCCGCTAAGAATGGTCACCATAGGCTATATAGCTTCACGCTGGCGCCCGCTAGGCGCGACGATAGTACTAGGACTATAATGACCCCTAGGACTTTTAAAGATATTAAGCACTAAGTAACTAACTCTAGAAAGAAACTAGGAGAGTTAGTTATAATAACTAGAGACGCTTTATTTATAAACTTACTAAGGACCAATTAAAGCCCTATAATAAAGGACTTTGGATCCTATTAAAATGGAGCAGAAAAGTAAGTATAGTAAAGGCGGACCCCTATCTACCAGACCTTAGGAGGTCTATTAAGAACCCCTTAATAGATAATAATACTATAAAAGCAGATATTTTTATAACTAAATTCTTTCCTAAGACTGGAACAGCAGATTTTAGCGATATTGAGCTAGAGGCAACAATAGAATAAAGGGCACTTAATATTAGCCCTACTATCTTAATAGAAGAAATTAGTAAGCTAATTAGGAGCCTTCTAAATGGTAAAGCCCTAGGGCTAGACGGTATACCAAATAAGGTCCTTAAAATAGTTGCCCTAGTTATTATAAAAGACCTAGTAGAAGTAGCTAGTTACTGCTTTACTAACGGAATAATACCGGAAAGCCTTAAAGAATCCATAATAGTGGTCTTACGTAAAGAAGGAAAGAAAGACTATTCTCTCCCAGGCAGCTATAGACTAATTACCCTTAAAAATACGCTAGCAAAAGTCCTAGAGAAGTATGTAGCTAATATTATATTAGAGGCAGCGGAAGAGTATAGGTTACTCCCCTGGAACTAGATAGGAGTAAGACGTAAGCGATTAACGCTGTTAGTAGTAGGACTGCTTAGCTCCTGTATATAGACAGCGTGGCGAACGCGCCGCGGGTGCGTGGTGTTAATGCTAAGCTTAGACTTGGTAGGGGCGTTTAACAATATTTCCCATAAAAGGCTTCTCTATATCCTAAAAAGAAAAGGCTTTTTAAAGTGGCTTATAGACTTTATATAAAGCTTTTTAATAGTATATAAGACCCGTATTAAGTTTATAAGATATAAGAGTAACTAGATTTAGACACAAACAGGCATCCCCTAGGGGTCTCCCTTATTGCCAATTCTATTTCTCTTCTTTATATTAGACCTATTAGAGAAATTCTAAAGCCCTAATAGCGGCACGCTAGGGTTTGGCTTTGTAGATAATACGAACCTTATTACCTAGGGAGACTCTATAGCAGAGAACTGTAGATAATTAGAGGCCGCTTATAACTACTATGCTGCATAGGCTAACCGATACGGCGCGACGTTTGCCCCTAAAAAGTACCAACTTATACACTTTATAAGGCGACGGCGCCACGCCACTGCAGACCTTATGTCCACCGTATGTATTACCGGCTGTGAGACAGCTCCTTAGAAAACTAGCATGTAAATCCTAGGGATTTAGGTAGACCCTAAGCTTTAGTGGAAAGAACAGATTAAGAAGGCGGTAAGTAAGGGCTTAGCAGCCTTCAAAGCGATATTAAGGATCACGATGTCTATATAGGGCCCATTAATGCGCCGCTTGCGCCTTCTATACACGGCTATTATCTAACTAGCGATGCTATATAGCGCCTAAGTGTGGGGAGTACGGGACAACGGCGGAACGCCAGCGAAAAGCCTACTTAAACCGCTATAGAAGGTCTAGAATAAATGTCTCTATAGGGTCATAGGAGCATACCGGCGAATACTAATAGCTGTAATGGAGAAGGAAGCGGCCATTCCCCTAATCTAGCTCTATATTAACATAATAGCCCTCTAAAGAGCCGCTAAGACGGCTTCTAATAGGGTAGAAAAGGAAACAGCAAAGGCACTTAATGGTATCTAGAAAACATTAGTAAAGCGCAGGTAAAAAGCAAGACGGCTACTAGTACCTTTAGAAGCGCTTAGAGACCGCGTAAGGGATCGTAAGAATGAGATACAGGGCTTCCTCGTATACTAGAAGGACTGTATAGAGCGGAGAGCTGTAATGAACCCCCGTAGGCGTAGCTAGTGGAACGCTGGCAGAGCGTAGACGGAGCGCCGCTACCGTATAGGAGGTCACCAGCACCGCTGGCGAGTAATTACCTTTATCGCGAAATGGGCGGACCTAGAATAGCGCCGACGGTGGTAAGTAAAGGCTAAAGATCGCATAGAAACTACGTGGAGGACCCCGTAGGGGAAACCTATAATCCCGCTATATAAAGGCTTAACAAAAGCAGAGGCTATAGCACTATTTCTTCTTTATATAGAAGTAATAGGGTTTAATATATGGCTTGTATCCGTCAGAGTACCAGAGATTCTCCCACGGTGTAAATATAGCTGGATGAGGTAGATAGTATACTATATACTATTTTAGTGTCCACAATACCAAAGGGCAGACTTTATAGTATAATGCACTTCTAAACATCTTTAAGACGTCCTAAGCGATAAAAGAAGTGCCTAAGCGGCTGTAAAATGGCTGGTGTAGTCAGGTGCCCTAACCCAGTTCTAGGCTATAAAGGAAATGGATGCAGAGGATATAAGTAGATACCAGCCCTTTTAAAGCCTAGAGGATTGGTAAAAGGACTGGCAAAAGAACTGGCAAAAGGACTGGTAAAAGGACTGGTAAAAGGACTAGCAAAAAGGATAAGGGAAGAAGGATAAGGAAAGAAGGGGCAGTGTAAGATTATCCGCGAAGCGCGGTCAGTTGGCTTAATATGCAGACTTGGTGCTAGGTAGAAGGCGAGCCGCCGGCGCCCCGATATCGGAACGCTGTCGTCTCTCCAGCACGGCCCGCGACTGGGTTTTCTCTAAGA
>Ga0307515_10010216_pt1 | contig 18029 bp, 15 predicted proteins | sample 17_EM_MG_FD_194513 | JGI IMG/M metagenome (GOLD analysis project Ga0307515, IMG submission 194513) | Populus trichocarpa ectomycorrhiza microbial communities from riparian zone in the Pacific Northwest, United States - 17_EM | ecosystem: Host-associated > Plants > Roots > Unclassified | place... | reverse complement strand
GCTTGAACCGCTCGACAGCCCCAAATTCGGATGGTTTACGGACATGGTTCCCGCTTCCAGATGCAGAGTTTGTTCTCGATGGTGAGGAGGCGATCGAAGACGTGGAAGTAGCGGGCGAAGGAGGATTTGTGGGAGACCCCTTGGTGGTATCGATGCTAGTTGTAACCACATTTCCCGGCGGCTTCTTCATCCGTTGCGAAAGACTTCGTCGTCGGTTTTGAACACCTGTCTCGACCAAAGTCTGCGAGATCGGGGCCATTTGATCCGTCTTGAGCTTTCTGATCACCTCGTCATTGGCCTGCTTCAAAACGGGCAGGTTCTTGAAACTGAAAGTTCCGAAGTCGTCAGCGGGTGAGGAGGCAGCTTCCCTATTCTGCACGATAGGAACCGGAGCCGTAGCGGAAGTGGGAATCGGAGCGTCCATGGAATGAGCCGTGGAATCGGTCTTGTGGATTGCCCCGGCCAGCAGTGAAATCGGGTCCTCGTCGTTGAAGGTCTGCAAAACAGCACCACGGGGATCGAAGTAATCCGTCGATTCGGCGTCAGTGACTTGTGGGATAAACGCAGCCTCGGATGTAGGAACAGTATCCCAACTGATATCGCTGAACAACGGATGGTTCTTGACCTCATTGGCGCCATTTGCCCCCAGACGGCGAGCAGGGTCCAGCGTCATCAGACGTTCCATGAAGTCGCGCGCCTCAGGAGAAACCTCGATGAAGTCTTCGTGCCATTCGACGTGTCCAGAAAGGATGTTTTCGAACACCTTCTCTGGGGTATCAGCGTGGAAAGGAGGGATGCCATAAATAAACTCATAGGTGATAACACCCAAAGCCCACTAATATGCGTTCCAAGTCAGAAAATGACACAATGCGAGTACGGAAATGCAAATAAACACACCCAATCAACGGCAGCGTCGTCTCCCCTCAGACCCAGGATCGTCTCGGGAGCAAGGTAATCGGGCGTCCCCACGAAACCTTTCTCCGTCGGTGGGGTTCCAGAAGGTAACGATGGAGTGTTCGTAAGCGAAGCCTGGGAGCTAGCGTGTTGCCTTAGCTCGTTTGTCAACTCCGAGGCGAAGCTCTGCAGTGGGCTATCGCTCGAACGATAGCTATTTGAGCGGGGTCCCTGTGTAGTCACGGCACCACGACGGGGGAACACCCCAGATACAGATTCAGATCCGCTCGACTCGGAGATGTCATCCGCAGAAGCCACGTAAGGCGAGGAACCCACCCTCTGCACTGACGGTGGACGGTGGTTGAAATGCGAACCTCCAATCTCCGCGCCATGCAACGTGTGAGTCATATACGCTGCATCGATGGATGGCGGTCGTGAATGAGGGCTGTACCGAGTACGGTGACGAAGTCCACGCTCAGACAGCACGTCGCCCTCACGCGTTTGACGACCCAATAGACCGGTCCGGCTCAGACCAAAGTCCGTGAGCTTGAGGTGTCCGTGTTGGTCGATGAGCAGGTTATCTGGCTTCAAGTCACTACAGAAGCAGGAAAAAGTGAGTTTGGGTGCGTTGATCTCACCTTTTGTTGATCAGGACTCACCGATGAACCACGCCCCTTTCATGCAGATACTCCAGGCCTAGTACCACCTCAGCAATGTAGTTCTTGGTCCACTCCTCCGGCAACGACCCCAGACTCTTGATAAGCGCCGCGCAATCTCCACCGTTCAGATACTCCATCACAAGATATAGGTTCTCCTTACTCTGAAATGTCCAATATAACTTGGCCACAAATGGAGACTCGGCCTGTTGCATGAGAATCATCCGCTCGGCTTTCACGTTCGTGATCTGATTCTTAGCAATCATATCCGCCTTCTTGAGAACCTTGATGGCAAAGTAATCGCCAGTGAGCTTCTTCCTAGCCAAGAACACAGATCCAAATGCGCCTTTGCTGATAGGTTTGATAATCTCGAAATCCTTGATCGACGTTGGGGTAGTTCTCGAAAGAGGCACAGAAGAAAGGCGGGGAGAGAGAGGTTGACCGTTCGGCCCGATCGTGGGAGTGGCGATCGGTTGTATCGTCGATGGCCTCCTGCTGTGTGCTCTCTTCGTCGGGGGGTCCGGTGGTGCCATCATAGGAGAAAGAACTGGACTGGGAAACATCCCCCCCAAGCCAGGCATCAGGGTCTGCTGAGGTGACTTGCTAAAGGCAATTGCGGGCTCGGTCAAGTCGTTCAAAGGTGGGATATCGTCCGTGTGCAACGAAGCAGTGATTGGGATCGCCAAGGCCAAAGGAGAGGATACCGAAGAGGGAGTGGACGGCCGCGTAGCGTGGATCTGGGTCCAACCCGGCCGATGCGACTCGGGCCTTTGACTCGCCGTAGAGAGAGCAGGAGACGACGTTACTATCGGAGTAGGATCGGCCGTGGGCCCATCAGAGGACCTCACATCCTTCTTGTCTCCATACCCGTATTCTGAAGCCGTGCTTGACTGATCACCATTATCGTCCTTCCTGGTCATTGTTCTCGCCTCAGCCCCGGCAGGAACAGGGGGTTCGACGGGGGTTGCGCCTGAAGTTGACCCTCCCGCTTCATCGGTCACATCACCTTCCCCTTCACCGTCCTCGTCCGATTCATCCGACTCCTCCTCTTCGTCAAGTTGACTCAGGGCCTCCTCGATCTTGACTTCCCACTCCTGCCTGACCTTCTCTTCATACTTCATCACATTCTGCATCCTGATAACATTGTCCACCTTCTGCCTCATCACTCTCTCCACATCGTCGGCCAACTGCGTCAAAGCGGCGTCCTCTATCGTCGGCTTGGACCACGTCCTCAACTGGCTGATCTTGCGCTCCGAACTCGGGGAAAGTAGCCGCTGACGCTCGATAGGTTCCTTGTTCTCTTCTTCACGCAAAGCGGGCATTGAAATCTCCAGAGCGACTTGGAGGATATCGTCCAACTTCTCGAGAAGCTGCCGCTGCATCTTCTTCACACCCATCTTCTGCATCTTCAACGGAGCCCTAAACATCTGCAGAGGTGAAGTAGATCCGGACGAACTCTGTGGTATAAAGATCGGGACGCCCCGGTACTCCGGGATCTGGGTGGAAGATCTATCAAGTGCGGCAAGGAGGTCACGTATCGTGTTCCTCAACTCTGTCACCGACTCGTTGCAATCCGCGATCTCTGCCTCCAGTCGATGGACCTCCACGCATGTCTCGTTGTGTTTCTCGAAGAACCATTGGGGTACGTTGCACTCGCATATCCTACACAAGATCGGGGATACGTTGATCGGCCGGGCGAGAGGGAATGGTGTTGCGGGTTCAACTTCTGGATACTGGGTAGCGAACCCGGGGGCAGGGGTAGCGGGAGGTTCATCACCAACTTCACCGGTCTCCAGTTGGATGGGCGCAGCGGCCGTGTCGATGGGAGGGGAGGCGGGTTTGATGACCCACATCGTGTGTGACGTTTGCCCGTCGTCTCGGTCGATCATGAGCATGCCTTTGCCCTCCATAGTGCGTATGATTGGGTGATCCCTGTCGTCGTCCGGTTCTACCTGGAGCTTGAACCGAACTTCGATGGTGTGAGAATCGTCTTCTTGTAACCGTTGTGTGGCATCGCGGAAGACATTCCAATCGGGAGGAGACAACAAATGTGATATCCTGGTTCCTTGGAGTTCCTCAGGGTCCGTTCTGCATAATCGTCATACCGACCGGAAGACAACAATAGCGTAGCCAAAACGAGGAAGAGTAAGACAGGCGTTAGAAAACGAAGGTGACGCCAACATGTAGTATAAGAGGATGGAACGCACCCTACAACGTTTTCCCAAGCATAGTTAATCCACAGGATGTGATCGCCGTCCAGACTAAGTTCCATGACTACGTTCTGATTCTGGGCCTTCTCAGCCTGTAATCTCAATCTCTCCGTAGCGAGGACGCGCGCCGATTCAGTGGTATCCATAAATCTGGAAGGGGTTCGACTGTTGTCCTCCTTATCCGCCAAACTAGGTCGTTGGGGAGTGGTGGCTGTTGAAGACACCGCAGATTCCTTGGGGGCTTCGTTCCTCTGGCGTTTTCCAAGACTGGGAGGTCTCGTCATCCTCAACTTGTTATCCTCATCCGCCGAGAGCTTGTAAGGGTCCTTGGTGCCGGCCGAAGGTGTCTCTCCCTCTTTGCCGCCGGTCGACTCGTATGCGGGTTTCATGACGAAGATGAGCGGCTCGTCCTGTTCCTCTTCCTTCTTCTCATCGAAATTCCAGAACTGTCTTTCGGCCTCCCACCATTCCACAACACGACTGAGAGATGCGATGGACAAGAGGACTTGAACGTACCAATTCCTACCATGCCAATCAGGGTGGTCGTCCCAAGCGCGGCCGATATTCTGGATCCGCTGAACGAACTGTTCGCAGATCTTGGGCTGTGCGATGAGGTGATTGACGCCCATCTCTATCACGTCCGTCGCAAGGCCAATGATCTCGTAAAGGGTCGACATGATCGGGTCGACAGGGTCATCGATGAGGATGCGAGAAGACCGCCGGTGTTTAAGCTCCTCGTGGGTAGGTCTGGGAAGGGGGGACCGAGAGCGAGATGCGGATCTAGAGCTCTGCCCGGACCTCGCAGGTCGCACGGGGATGTGTATACTTCTTGAAAGTCTACGAGAGAGGGCGGATGTGGACCCGCCGGAGTTTGACCAGGCGATCGGAGGAGAGGTTACAGCGGGCGGAGGTTTCTTGGGGCTAGTCGTTTCGGAGGCGGGAGAGTTACCGAGGTTCTGTTTGTCTTTAGGCAGCGTGTGTTGTCGTCGTAGTGAGGAAGGGCTCGATGAGGTGGATGCTGTGAGAAGACCGGGAGACGGAGACCCATGAGTCAGCTTGTGAGAATCCTGAGCAGCAGGGGACTCCTCTAGAGACGCACGTTGACGAGAGGCGCCGTAACGAAAATACTCCAGCTCAGCCTCGTATCCGCCATCAGAGCTACCTTCAACGTCTGCGTCGGAACCCGCAAGGGCATTCAGATCGGCAGGCTGGAAGGAGAAGGGCTCCTTGAGGGTATCAGAACCACGACGAGTGGTGACATCGCGGGCCCTCCCACGAAAGTCACGGTCGTCCTGAGGCTGATCCGCATCCAAAGTTTCTCTCAGTTTTTCCTCGAAGAAGGTGGTGATGAAGTTGATAACACGCTGGAGCTCTTTGTCGCACTCCTGCTTAGCGTTCTTGAGCCTGCGGGTGACATGACGTTTGACAAAGGGCATAGAAACGGTGTCTGAACGGGAGGTGCTGGGGGCGGGCTGGACGGAGTGTTTGATTGGAATCGGGGGGAGGACGGTTTCTGGGGAGAAGACGAGGGGGGACGGAGGTTGTCGACGAGGAGAAGCGGAGTCTGCCATGACGAAGAGAGAAGATGGAATCGATAGCAGATGACAAGAGAAAAACAGAATCAGAGACGTAGCATTCGGTGGATGGACATGACGGTGAGGGAGAGAGAGAAGGAGGAGTGAAGTGAAAGCGAGAACAGTAACCAGCCTAGAGTGATGGCCGATTCAGATTTCATATTCTCCTTTTTCTTTTATTTTTTATTTTCTTTTATTACAAGACCTCTCGACGTCACCCACATCGTCGTCGGCGACGAGCAGAAATACGGGTTAAATCCTGAGCTGGCGACCTGGGCCTCGTCTCATCCTCGCTTGCTTTGATCCGTATCACTCTCTCCCGGCCGTAATGCTCGCCCTCCTCCGTCGCGTCTCCCCCTTCAGGGTGAACCCTGTTCGCGCTTTCTCAACCACACGACCGAATGCCGCACCCTCCGATTCCATCCAGGAACTCGCAGACTTGCTGGAGGAAACCCAGTCGCGCCTGGACGAGAAGGCCGAGCACCAGATCCAACAATTCCCTCCGTGTACGTGACTCTCCACCCGACTTCCACCCCCCCAAAGAACTAACCGCTCCGCAGCGAGCTTGAGGACATGGACGGATGGAATGGTGAAGGATTCCCAGATGTTCAAGGTTTGCCCATTCCATTACCCGCGTGGACACGGACACGCAGTGGCGACTCACGTCTTCCGGACAGCCTGTCACCCCGGGATCTTTCACGATGAAAGGTCGAACAAAAAAACCCATAATCCTCAAGCGTCCTTATCTTGGTCCGTCCGCTAAAGAATCCCGTCGTAAAGACGTTTTCCACCAGCTCGGCATCGACCCCCTTCGGGAGTCCTTCAACCCCACCCTCCTCTCTTACTTTGTGACCGATATGGGACGTGTCGCAGGCAGAGCGGAGACACAACTTACATGGAGGTCTCAACGGCGGCTCAGCAAAGCTATCAGGAGGGCCAAGATGATGGGAATAATCCCCCTCCATTCAAGGAAACCGAGGCTCTAGGGCCGCACTAGACCGCTTTTGAAACTGCGCAGATTTATCTCGGACTCTGTAGTATGTGTCGGATACTTGCCGTGTCTCCCCTCCCGTCACTATCACGACATTGACCCAGTGACCAGCCCCTCGTTCCTTGCATAGACTTACTGCTTCAGCTGTCATCAGTTCCGGTCGTAATTCCATCACTTGCTTGACCGACGGAGCGCCGCACGCAAACCACCTAGCCAACAAAAGGTGTCTTTTTACCCAGAAATTCAAATAGCGAAATCCCATGGTCATGCGGAACCCGGCCGTATCACGCGAGATACTCCAACCGCAACTCCAGATCCCGAAACGTGGCGTCAAATTATAGGGGTGCAGGAATTATAACTCCGCGAGTAACATCGTCCCCAGGTTTTGGACCACTTGATCTCCCATTGCTTTTTCCACCGCCTCCTCAAGATGACGTTTCGGATCCTGCTTTCCGACGTGTCGAGTCTTGAGCTGCTCGGCCGACAGCGTTGATTCTTCTTGAACTGACTTGTTGTATGCTTCCGACAGGGACAGCATTGCCTAATCCCCGTCAAAGTGTATCAGACGGGGTGGGGGTAGAGATCTGTTATAACGGACCTTGATCGCCTTCTCGTTATTCTCCTGATGTCCCTTGAAGTCTCGCAACCTCAAACCCTCCGTCCAATTCCTCTTATGCAAATTCATCAACATCGCTTGCTCCAACTCTGTCTTCCTGTAGTTCACAGCGATTGAGTAATAGTGCCTGTTCAACCCGTGGATCAGCGCCTGAATGCTGGGCTTGTTGATGTGTCCGATGTTAGATGTCGTTTGGCGGGGTTCCTGACCGGCGAGGACAGTGTGTGGGTTGATGAGCCTGAATGCATCGATGACAACCTTTCCTTTGACCGATTGAATGGGGTCGACCACGACTGCGACCGAACGGGAGGTGAGGGATTCGAACGACTGTTGGGTATTGATGTCGACACTCGACAGCCAACAGCCAAATCCTGGATGTGAGTGATACCACCCAACGACGGATTCAGGCCGTCCGGTTTGCTTTAGCATCTCGAGCATTTTCGTTTGGAAAACGTGATCGACGGATTCGACGGAGACGGTCGTCCCGGATTGGGGCATCGCGAAGACATCGATGACTTGAACCGTGTAGTCGTCCACGAATTCGCCCAGCATGAGACCCATGACCTCCATAGGCACTCCGGCTCGGCCATGTTTTAACATCTGCAGTCTCATGAGAACACATGGGGTACAATCATCAAGTGTGACGGACCTTGAGAAGAGCAAGCGAGGAGATATGCACAACTTCCCCACTGTAAGAGAAAGTGGTCAGCCTCGCGTCTCTCGAACAATGAAACCATAGATCACTCACTTATCGGGCATGGCAACCTCTGCGCCTCCATGTGCACCTCCCCTAGCGCCAGCAACTTGGCCCATTAAACTTCCAATATCTCCTGGATCCATGGTCGAAAATCGCGGCTCAGAATCGTGTGGTAGAGCGTAGACCGCGTAATTGGGTGGTAAGACCAGAGCTGACGCGTTCCGATCTCCGAAGGTGGTTGTTTGGCCTTGTTGTCCAATGCCTTTGGCGCCCAATGCTCGTCCTCTTCACGAGTCACCTATGGTGGAGATGTGATCATAGACCCACCTGATTATGAACGAATCGATAGACGGTGGTCGAAGCGCATATGTCTATGGGGATTTACGGGAGTCGAACGAACGTTGAGTTCACCGTACAACGAGAGGTCACACTCTGGAGGATAACCTTCCTCCTCTTAATCCTGTGGCGGTAACAACAGACGAACTATCGTTTTTAGCTCGAAAGTCTCGAGAATTAAATTAAGATTAAAGCTATGGGTGTGCTAAAGCGTACTGTAGGCTACTAGATGAATTATACTGCTGCATGCGATACCTCGATTCTTCCTCAGTCTCACTCTCATGGCCCAGCATTGCCGTCCCTACCCGCCAATCGAACCCAGGATGCTCAACGATCAACCCTCTCAGCAGAGTGCTCAAATCCCGCTGCACCAAATTCGTACGCCTGACCCACCTCTTACTAATCATCCAAAGGGAGATACCTTTCGGAGGGAGAACAAAGGCCCCAGCTGTGTTCGCGTCCTTCGTCTCTCCTGTCGTCTTCTGTTTGCCCTTGTCTCCGCGGGGGAGGGTTGAACTAAGGACGGGGTCATTCTGCCCGGCTTCGTCCAGAATATGGAATAGTTTAACCAATCGGGAACTTCGCCAACCGGGACCCCGCACACGAATGATCGCAGACTTCGGTGCTCTTCCGCTCGACCTTGATTGTGGTTGGTCCCCAGAGACAGAACCATCTTCGGATTCCTCTGAAGACATGCATTCCAACTGGAAAGCCCCATCGAAAGCTGGGTCAGAATAAGATTCGTTCTTCTCACGGCAGGCGGTGCGCAATTCCAATTTCTGGTTGTACAGTAAGTCCATCCACCCGAAATCATGGGAAAATTCAAAACACCCACCGCACGTTTGCGATTGGCCCTTCGGGTCTTGATCATCTTGTTGATCTCCTTCTCCTTCCTCTTCTGTGCAACATTGGCGTCGGTTTGGGCCTTATATCTACTCCTCAACGTAGAAAATGTCTGGTCAAACACCATGTCCAGATTATCCGCAGTGAAGTCGTCCTGGGAGACATGCTCGTAAAGCCCTCTGTTCTCTATGAGGTCATTTATGACACGTTTCTTCATCCGCGTGTTGTGTTGGGACTTTTTGATGGTCCTCGCCCAAATGAAGCGGACGGGCTCATCGTCGGCCAGTGGTGCGCCTTCGATGTGATTTGCCGGAAGTGGATCATCGTCATTTATAGACATGAGGCGATTGAGGTGAGATCGCATTGCGTGCTGTTGAAAAAATCCGATAATCAGCAACAAAATTCAATAAATAATATCACTCTGTGTACCTGTATCGTTAAACAACGAGTATCGTGACCGTTGATGCGCTTGCTTGGTCTCTGGGCACTGGACAATTCATCGTCTTCTGAACTCTCATCATCGCCAGAAGACGGAGAGGTAGTTCTCTTGCGCGTATATGGTACGCTCTCATCAGTGTTGACAAGACCGTCCGATATTCCGTTGCTGTGATAAGGAGCGGGATCTGTGGACGATCCCTGTACAAACAGAGGGTAGGACGCATCCTGATTGGGGGTATGGTCCTGAGGGAAATCCTGGAACGGAGTCAAGTCGCGAGAGACTTCAGGGGCTGAGTTTTGGGATGCAGTAGATATGGTTGTTGTCGCAGATTCAACGTGTCCGTGTCGGATATACTCTTTGAGCGAATCGATCTCTTCTTGCATGGTCCGAAACCTCCGTTCGGTCTCCTCCAGGATCTGAACGAGTTTGGCCTCATGTTCCCTCTCCCAGGCGATTCTTCGGTTCTCCTCCGCCTGCTGGAACCCTTTCAATAGCCGTAAGAGCTCCTGTGTAGTATTAACAGGGACAGGTCGTGGTCTGTACTGTTTCGTCACTACAACGTAAACGCGGCAGGACTGTGAGACTATACCTCTGGTTCGGCGTGGGTTCGACTACTGCAAGTTCCAACTCGCTCCTATGAGGGACGTGCTCGTACCGCGGCTGTTGTGGCGGCTGGTCATAAGGGAAGTTCGGGTGATGGAGGTTGGAGTGAGCCTGCTGGTCCTGGTAAACTAGCACATCGTCGTAGTTCCTCTGTCGGACAACATTTGGATTCAGCGCATCCGAGAGTTCGCTAGAGGGCATTGAAGGCGAGGCATGAAAGACGCTGATCGTGTGTGGAAAGAGACGCGCTGAGGCTGGCGCTTACTGCCGCCTCCTAGCCACCGTCATCATCACTGTCATGTCCGATGAACAGCGAGGAGGGAATTCGTCACCACGGCGTAAGTCTCGTTCGTCAGCTTGGGGACGTAAGCGAGGTTTCTGAATGCGCATTTAGAATCATATTCAAGCAAGGCAAAAGATTTTGTTGATCTCCATGACCAAGTGGAGGAACGTTTCCGCTCCCCCGCTCCACCTGTTCCGAATCCCCAGACTGACGTTAAGTCCCATTAGACAGGCTTGAATCTACTGGATTCGCTTGAATCATTCTTGTCCACGTTTCAGAGGGACTTGGGTGCTGTGTCTGGACAAATATCGGATTTACAGGACCGGAGTAAACAACTAGACGGTAAACTAAAGAGTCGGCGGGTAAGTCCGTCTACAAGACCACTCGACAGCGGGCCGTTTACCGTGTTTTTGGTATAGAAAATCGAGCGGCCATTGTCGAGCTTGATTACGGACATATGCCTTCCCCCATCGCTAATTACGACAATTCTGGATACCGATGTCTCGGATTCATGGATTTCTTCAATTGGAGAACTGGAACAACACCTGGATACCCTTCAAGCAAGAGGACGAGTCAAAGCCGCAAAAGACATGGTAGAACTGATGGCCCAAGTACAGCTCGTCGTATGTCCTCCCCAAGCATCTCCTCGGTCAACGTCCCCCTCACTCTCCACTGAAAGGCTACTGGCAAAATCCGGACGTTCTTCATGGCCATTCTAAAACCAATCAAATCGAGCATGACGACGAACATGCAAGTAATTCAGACTTCAGTTTTTCTCAAATACCGGCCGCTATACACTTTCCTCCAACGGCGCGCGCCGAATATAGCTTCGGAGTTCCAGAAGTCCTATATTGCAGCCGCGAGAGTCTATTATGAAACAGGGTTCAGGCGGTACACTCGGAGTTTGTCTTGGATAAAGGTAAATACGGAGGGTTGACTTGCGTTCCTCAGCCTGATTAGATCTCCCATCCTTGCAAGGGACGAACTGTCGAGAAAGTCGAGAGTATTGTGAGCTCTGAGGCAACACCGCCCTTTGACTTGTCAAGGTTGGAGTATGCTCGGATTGATGGGCCTGGCGTCACCCTGGCGTACATGAGCGATGATAAGAACTACGTACGTTATCCTTCTCGCCGAATCCTCGTTTCATACTTAATAGTTCGCGCCGTCCGACAGAAAGCACCGATGGAGTCGCTACTCCGGTCGGCGCTCTTAGTTCTGATGGACAACATGACCGCTGAATATACATTTGTCACCACTCTCTTCTCACCAGACGCGAACCCAATCCCGGTCCTAAAGAAGGCCCCAATGTCACCCTTAATCGTACATGAAAGCCTATCGTCCATGGCCCCAGATGATGAGCCGGGAATCCCCACAGGCGCACTCTCGGCAACGACCTCTACTTCGCTTGCCACCCCTTTGACCGTGGATACGAATTCGAACCCCGTCCCAATTTATTCCATGGCAAGAGGCGCCACACCACAACCGAATCTACCAGCGCAGCTGTCCAAGGAAGATCAAGTGGCGCTCAACGCAGTGTGGAAACAAATCGCAGATCCTGCAGTGGATTACACTCAGGTGGGTATGCTTCTACGTGACCTTCCTTGAAATCCAAACGCCGAACGAGTTTTGCATCAGACCTTCGTCAAGTCGTGCACGGAGCCAGTTCCCCCGATCATACCGCTGCTCACCATGATTCGACTTACGGAAGATGTGGTGAACGAAACTCAACGGCGGGGGTGCGCCCCACTGGAGAGTGTGCTATTCGCCATGAGGTTGCAGATGTGGCCTACATTCCAGAAAGTCGTATCGGAGCATGTAGAACAGCTCAAGAAGTACACTGATGGTGTATCTGCCTCTGGGTCCGTTGGTGGATTCTTCGGCAGAGGCGTAAGCACGACAGATGTTTCTGTTGCTACCGTAAGCATTCGATGTCATGGCCCCACGAGCTCATCCTCGACTACCGAATCTATCAGATCTGCAATCGATATGTGACGATATTCGAAGCCTTCGTTACGTTGACCGCTCAAGAAGAGGAAACGATGATCTTCTCCAAGTACGTTGGATGGGATGTTTCGGATCGTGGGGCTGACCACGTTCACTTACTCCAGCTTACTCCGACTAAGACAAGAAGTGTCCAAATTAATTCTGAAGCACACAGAGAAGACCGGCGATCCGGCTGCGCGGAGCGCAACACAAGGAAGGTTCTATGAATTACTCCTCAGCGGCCTGAGCGTAGGTCACTGTAAACCGGGATTTCTTCATACATCTGATGAGCCATTTATGCAGAACGGTTCACGACCGAGTGCCCATCCCAAGGCACAGACCGAGATTGCTTACTGGCGGGAGAGGGAAGAAGAACTCAAAAGACGGATGGCCTCTACCAACCGTGGTGGAAGATAAGCAACGTCAGACCTTTCCGTACGGATCTAAGATGTCGGTATTCCCCATTGCTATAATACCGTTATGGATTTCGATGGGATAAAAAATAAAACAAGCGGGAAAATTACTGCGAGCTATAAAATAATCGCCTTCGTCCGGAAGGTAACTGAACGTCCGTAAATGGCGATCACTGAAATGATCAAAATCCAAGACGGGGTTCCACCTGCTAGAACTTAGAGTCTTGTAGGCGAAACCGTTTTCCTATAAAGAAAAAGACATGATCAGTCCACCGTCTGAAGACAGGAAGAACTCGTCAAAGCCGTACAGAGATTCGGGTTTGCTCGAAGGTGACTTGAATGAGGTCTTCAGCGTGCTCCCGTTCAACTTCGGACTCCCAATACCCAATCTATCTAACGCGTCTTTGACTTCCCTAGGAGCACCCGGAACCCTCTTCTTCGGTTTCGCCGCGGCGGAAACCGCCCTCCTCGGCCCATTACTTCGTACGCTCAGAGCGTGATGAATGGATCCATGGTTCGCAGGAGTTGGGCGGTCAAAGGTGTTGACCGATGCTGGACGCGGAGCGACGAGGGTTGGGTTCGACATGCTGCTTCGCCCTTCCAGCGCATCCCGGAGGTCGGTTACGCCTACCCCTCGATTGAACTTTCCGAGACTTTGGAGGGAGAGGTTGTCGATATTCATCAAAGTAGGAGTAACTCGAAGCAGAGAGTGATTTTTGAAAGCGTCTGGGCTAGCTTGGACTTCCAGAGCTTTTCAAAACGTCCATTAGTCCTGGGAGGTGCCACACAGTATTAGAAGGTCTTACAATCTTTGAGGGCAGACTCTGCCGTCCACTTCTTGGATAACCTGGCTTGGAGAGCCGAAGGATCTAACCCTGTCACCTCCTGGACGTTCGACGAAACAACAAGCACAGCCAGCCACCCTGCAGAGTTGACTCCTTTACAAGGCACACATTCGACACCCTCCTCAAACTCCTGTGCTGTCTGCGGGGGGAGCAAGACTCCGGGCTTCGGGGTGGACCGTGTCAACAGTTTGGATGGCGAGGGTAAGTCTGCTAAAGCCTAAAGCATAACCGTCACTCGGCCACCCATTCTGGAAGGCAAAGGAGTACCGTACCTCTTCGGCTTTTTCAAGAACTGGAGCACAATCCCATATCCTCCCAATCGTCAACCACACTCTTGCCAACACCTCCTGAAGAGCGTTATACCTCTGTGGCTCCCTTTCCCGATACTGTTTCGACGCTTCGTCCAGTGCCAACAACGTCGGGACGCCCGTCAACAGCGCCCGGACGGGGAGGTGCTCGTGGACCGCCACCAAGATATCCAGGATGTGTCCATAGTCCGAGAGAGCCGCTGAAGATGGTTTTTCGGTTTGCGGTCCACCAGGGAACCAGTCTAACAGGCGTTGCATCCCGGAGACGTGCCGAAGTCCTCGGATTCCAGCAATCGTCGAACGTCTGCTCTGGGGTTCAGAGTGAGATGGTGAGTCTTTGTTGTTTTCCTCCCCTTTCCCGTTGCCGTTCCCGTTTGTCTCTGGTTTTTCCTTTTCTTCCTTTTCACCTTCCTCTTCACTCTTTTCCGCATGGTTTATGGCAACCAGTTTATGAGACGATTCGATCGGCGTAGGAGGGATGACATTGATCTCCGCGTCCTGTGCTGGGACAGCAAGTGCATTGTGGTCTGCGGGAACATCGTTATGCGAAGGGATCGGAGAAGGCGAATGGCTATTCTGCGCACCTGTCCCTGTTCCAAGAGAGGCAGTCGTTGCCAGAGCATACACATACGCATGTAACGCGTTTAAGAACCTCGTCAATGAATCACCGTACATAATCGCCACCGCAGTCTTGGCCTGTTTCGCGGGTCCTTCGCTGATGCTCGTGCCACGTTTGATTCCATCCGGTCCAATGTGATCGCCCTTCCTCGGAATCTCGAAGTTGATGTACGATACCAAAGCCTGTGCGTAATCTGCCCGAACAGCATAATCCCCATCGCAAAGCAGTGTAAGTGTATCTTGCCATACCTCAGGACTGATCTTTGTCCGCCGGGAGGGATGTACCCGTTTGTGGCCGTGTTCGGCCTCGTCCTTCTGGTTTACCAAGACATTTGATATGGACGGCATCTTTGAGCCATCGATCTCGCCAGTATGTTTCGCAGACTGTACGTCCGCAGCTTGAACGAGCCCGAGCAATCCCGCAAGTAAACTCCGGATGGCTTGAGCACGTCCTTTATTAGAAAATCCGGGCTTGCTCCGAGACTCAATGGTGACGAGTCGGCTGATGAGCTCCCCAGCGAGGTCTTGAATCTGGTCGGCGTAGTGGATGTGGGTTCCTAATGAGCTAATGCTCTCCACGAGGGTTGGAAGTAGTGGATCATCCGGATTGACTGCAGTTCTCCGCAGGACGAGGCTAATAAGATTGGAAACGACGTCGGACGTCGAGATGTTGACAAGAGGGGTGGGAGAAGTAAACACGGTAGTGACCATGGAAGTCAGAGCGATGTGCATTTGGTGTGAGGCGGAATCCGGGGCCTCCAGTAATCGTTCAACAAGCCGCATAGGAACAGCATAACGATGTTGATACTGCGCCCACTCCGCGCCAGCCTGAGCCAGCCACCGGCAATGATCGGGTTTTCCCCAGTTGTTTGTTTTGTCGAGGCTGTTGAACGTAGCTTGCATTATCACCCCGATCTGAGCTCCATTTGACTGGCTCATCACGGCTCTGAAGATCGAAAGCGCAGAACTGGCAACATCGGATAGAGAGGGGCCCTTCTCACCCTCTTTGTGTAGGTGTATCGACATCGCGCGCCGCTCGTCAACTGGCCGCGAGCGGGATACGTATGAGAGAGAAGCTGAAGGCTCCTTCAAGGATGTAGCACTGGATTGATCATCAGCTTATTTGTCGGTGCATCATTCCTGAAAACCCTTACGCGTGCTCTAGCTCCGGGATGTCGGCCTGGAATACGGTCACCATGAGAGCCGTGATGATGGACGTAACCTGATCCTTGAAGTGGTTTCTGCAGTTGAAGAGGGCCTCTGAGGAAACAACGCCATCGAGAACGGCCAGCCCAACTAGGCGCGTCCTGCAGATGTGACAGTTATGGCAAGGAATCCAAAAATAACTGAATCAGCCGACGTGCCTGTTTCGCACTTCGTGATCGTCTGACTTTGACTCTACGGTGCTCATGGCGGAAAACACGTTCAGGATGGACATGTACTCTTTTGATACGGTCTGCTCGACATTGATGACATGGCCATCCGTGTAAACGAGCCAAGCCGTCAACTTTAAACCGAGGATAACTTAGCATTTGCCATTCTGGGATTCGGGCGCCTAACGCACCACACTCGCAGCCTTAGCCGCCAGCTCAAGATCAGATGGGAGTGAGTTTAAGGCGGCGTTCACAGAGGAGATGAGGGCAGCGGAGAGGAGGGAAATGTCTCTCCGGCATTCGTTGACCAAGGATTTGTAGATTGAGAGTGTGATTAAGAGGGTTCTAACGCAACATAAGGTGAATGGGCCGGCGGAACGAATCAGGGGTTCGTGGACGTACGCTCTGGCGCGAACGTTCCCTGCGTGTGCCCTTCGTGCTTCGAGTTTCACTCGCCTGTCGAGCTCTGCGGCGAGCTTAGAGACTTTTCCGGGTTTGTTGGAGGCATAGTAGAGCAGACGGGAGAGTTCCTGAGGGCTCGGGGCCGGATTTTGGGTGGAGGGCTGGGGCGGGTAACAGTCGGAAATTAGCTGGACATGGTTTGGAGTGAAAGGGAGATGCATTGACGAGCAGAAGGGATAACAGAGAGAAGACAGTTTGGAGGAGCGGGAGGGGGTCTATGATTGCTTGTGGGTGGGGGTCATAAAGGTGTATACCGACGTGCAAGCGCCTCGTCAGACATCCCGGTGGGATGCTTCTAGTCTCGATCTCACGACCATCCTCCCCTCATGGATTTCGACCCTACTACTCATCCACACAGGAGGTACAACCCTCTGACCGGCGAACACGTCCTCGTCTCACCGCATCGCACCAAGAGACCCTGGCAAGGCCAGACGGAACAGCCGCAGCCCACCAATCTCCCACAATATGACCCAAATTGCTATCTCTGTCCGGGCAACTCCAGGGCTGGCGGTCACCGGAATGCAGTCTACGAACACACCATGACCTTTGTGAACGATTTCGCCGCAGTGTTGCCTCCTCCTGGACCAACTGCCCCGCCGGAACCTCATCACCTCCTAATGGCGGAACCCGTTCAAGGCGGATGCGACGTAATCATCTTCCATCCCAGACACGATTTAACGCTCGCTCGCCTCCCCATCCCCGATATCGAGCGCGTTATAGAAGAATGGTGCACGGTGTATGCTAAGCGGGGTGCGGAGGATGGAATAAATTACGTCCAAATCTTTGAAGTGCGTGCGATCCCAACCGTAATAACGCTCGAGGATTGTTTTGCGAATCTGCAAGTAGAACAAGGGCTCGCTTATGGGTTGCTCGAATCCCCACCCTCATGGCCAGGTATGGTCTCTCTCAAGAATCCCTTCCGAGCCCGCGAGGGAAATCGAGTCCCAGAGGAAATACGCTTTGCGTACAGACCTGCCAAAGTCTGACGCGCCGAAAGGCCCGGACGGACGACCCAATTTAATCTTGGAGTACGCACACTTTGAGGTCGGGGTATCTCGTGATGAAGCAAGAGTCGTCTTGAAAAACAAACACTGGGTGGCAATCGTCCCATGGTGGGCAGTCTGGCCATATGAAATACTTCGTACGTGTCAATCACTATTGAATTTACTGTATATAATTCCAGAAACAGTCACCCCACATCACAGGCACATTCCCTCCCTTCTGCACCTGACTCAGGAGGAGAAAGCCACTTTTGCGACGATTCTCTCCCAGCTGGCGAAGCGATATGATAACCTCTTCTCCTGCTCGTTTGCTTACTCTATGGGAATTCACCAGCTCCCCACACCTGCGGCATCCGCCAGCGCAGAATATGCTGATGTCCATTTACACCTGCACTTCTACCCTCCGCTGCTGCGTAGCGCCAGCGTGCGCAAATTCCTCGTCGGGTACATTATTACATCCCGGCGTTGATATCAGAAGCTGATGGCGATGCTTAGATATGAATTGCTCGCAGAGCCGCAGAGGGACCTGACGCCAGAACAAGCGGCCACCAGACTTCGGGCATGCAACGAAGAGCATTACCTTGATAATATTGTTGACCAAGCCAATTGAATGCATCCGCGAAGCGGTAAGAAGTCGGCTTACTAACACATCTACGTTTATTCGTCATCCCATGCTTCATCAGCACGACGCTAGAACCTTTTTGGGTTCACTGTATCAAGTTTGCCTGTTCGCGGGAGGGACCCTCGAAAGTTGAACCGCGTCAGATGCAGGTTGTGGCTACCTTCCATGAAATTATTATTAAGTATATCAGTGGTTCGAAGTTTATGGAATGCAAAGATATCAAGTCGACTGAATAATGGGAAAGTACAAGAAAATACCCACC
>Ga0307515_10010215_pt1 | contig 18031 bp, 15 predicted proteins | sample 17_EM_MG_FD_194513 | JGI IMG/M metagenome (GOLD analysis project Ga0307515, IMG submission 194513) | Populus trichocarpa ectomycorrhiza microbial communities from riparian zone in the Pacific Northwest, United States - 17_EM | ecosystem: Host-associated > Plants > Roots > Unclassified | place... | reverse complement strand
CCAAACAAACTCCCTAACCTGATTAAATTTTTTAAACTCGTAACTCGTGAAATTCTAAATCCAGGTCCAATCAAGAAATTTATTACGAACCAATTTAAAAAACTTGTTAAAGCAAAAAAAAAAAAAAAGGTAATCAAAAGAATGATGATCAACTTTTATAGGAAAAAAAAATCAAAGGAGGGTGATTCCAAAAGAATAAGAACTAAATCTGAAAGATTAAAAAAATTAAAGGGGAATGAAATTGAAAAATCATACCAATTTTATAAATTATTTAAGATAAAAAAATTATAATAAAAAAAACAGGGATCAAGTCTAGAAAATCAACAAATTAAAGGATTATTCTAGGATTTTTAAGGAGTTGGTGTGAAATTCTAGGTGAAGAGAGAGAAGAGAAAAAAATAGCCACCGATACCAAACCACTATAAATCTTGAAACATGCATCACCTCAAAGGGTAGAGGGGTCATGAGAATTCCAACTCTACCGGTGGAGACCCTTAAGAGATAGTTATGATAATTTCATCTTTAAAAACATCAAATTAATTTAACTATTTTAAAAAAATTAAAAAGGCTATAATGCTTCTAATTGAAAGGCAATAATTTTTATTTTTCGGAGTAAATTAATAATTTTACTATAAAAAAATAAAATGACCAACCTAACCCTTCTCAAATTATTAAAGACAATTATATAATAATAAAAAAACCACCTTGCCCCAGTACCTAGTTAAAAGTTTTTTGAGTATGGTGTAATTTAGTCAAATCGCTATTCCAATGAATAGCAACAGTAAAGTCAATAAGGATGCATAAATGTATTTCCTAAACAGTCCCAAAACCCTTCTTACCCTAAGTACATAAACCTTAAACCTATTTGATTCAATTGCTGCATCTCTTATCCAGCCACATCCACCTTGACGACAAATAGCAAGTGACGAGAATCCAATATGGCATTATATGATTAATCAAATCTGGGGAATCCTCTGTTTTCATTATATTAAAGATGGCTACTGCCTTGAAGGCTTGAACAACTTCCCTTAGTATCAACTAATGAACCTCCAGTAATTAAAAAAAAAAAACCCAGTTAACCTCTAGTACATTGCATCCCACCGTCTCCGGTCAGACCCACATCAGCAGCAGCAACATGCACATTGCATACCACCGTCTCCGGTCAGACCCACATCAATGGCGGCAACATGCACAAACCCTCACACAACAGTTTCAAAATATGTTAAAGATTTCATGATTTTCTGACATATTCAGCATTGAACAAAACACAAGTGAATGAATGCACTTGCAGATGCTAAATCTTGTGGACGCTATAACCTGCATACTCCGAAGTTAAGTTCTCCTTCCAATTCTCAAATTCAGATCCACCAAACACCAATTCCTTGATTCCAACATAGCTGTTGAAGGAGCACAAACCGGTTGAAGGTAAGCACAAACGCATGTATTTATTATTTTTCAAATGGGCAGCAAGTCCACAGAAAAGGACCTCAGCACCAAACAAATGACAATAAAAAACATAAAGCACGAATAAAAGCAAAAGAAAGGAGTTGAAGCTGCAAGGGAATCCTAGACATCAACATTGTCCTTATGTGAATCTCACAACATGTTTGTACATAGTATTCGTACTATGAAGTTGGCATTACACATCAATCATAGTCTGGGATGAAAATTGCAAATTCATATTTTTGTGCAAGGATATATACAGTTCTGTTAAATTTCATCTCATCAAAGTTTAAGAAGAATTATGGCACATCGTCAGAAATTCTAAGAAAAAAAGAAGAAATATGGATAACTTACTCAGAGCTTATTTGTGTCAAGGCATTTATCAGAGTGTCCAGAAGCAACGGCTCAGCTGTCCCAATATCTACCCTATTATATTTTAACATCATCCATGAGCAAGAACCATCAGAATAAGCATAATCACTACGGTGAAAAAGAGTACTCTTGAACCAATTAACTATGTTATGAAATGATCCTCATACCATATGCGTGCCAAGTTGTCTTGAATCTCAAAATCTCCAATGTTGTAAAACGTTGCTGGTGTCACATTTGCTCCCTGAATGGCATCATAATTAGGTCTTTTTTCAAAAGTTGATTGTGACAGCTGCAAGGTAAGAAACACAGGAAAAACAAACTTTAGTGCCAGGAAGAAATAAAGTTGCAACAATGACAAATATGATTTTTTTTATTAGCAACTAAGTGCTCTCCATTAGACAGAATATAACTTTACAAAGCTCAACCACTACATCACCTTTTCATGCAATACAATCAACCATTTCTCAACATTTTTTTATGGCAAGAAAATTTTCTACATACTTGCATATTCATGGAATTGCATCCACCAAGACGCCCAACAATATGCCATGATCGAAATGTCTGCAAAAACATGCCACATAAGCTTCACAGTGATTTAATTTAATACTTCAAAATACCATTACTAGAGTTAAAGAGAAGTTACATCACAAATTAAGGACACATCATTCTCCAATGGCGCATTGTAGAATTCAAACCATATATACGAGTTTGAGAAACCAAATCTGGAGATGATGGTCACAGAGTGAGTTGGTAAATCAGGAGCTAAATAGGAAAGGTCAAAGAAAAGCATCCAAGTGACATTTTCACATGAGACATCAGGCATCATGAAGAATAGGAAAGGCCAGAGTAATTATAATTTAACCATGCTAAAAAAGTGGCAGTTCTCAAAGACCTTCAAATTACAAAAGCTATAAGAACCAAGGAAATTTGAAATCAGTTGATAAAAGGGGTGGATTTAGTACCATAGACCGCATCATATATGCTTGGGTAAATTGTGGATTCGGTAGTTACTTTCATGAAATAGTGTTCAGTACGATTCCTACTCACAAGCAAGCATTATTATCTTAGAAACTTTTGATATTAAAGCCTATATGAATTGCTATGAATTCAAGTCTACAAGCCAGAATATACAAATATATATGCATCCTGATTCCTGATTGTTATGAAGAATTTGCACCATAAGCTGAGTGAAACCGTGGGGTATCGCTCTGCAATGGCTTTCAAGCCTGCATAAATAGACTTGTAATACTACCACTTGAATCAAATTGTGTCATGGTCATAGCAAATATCAGTTTCTTAAGTTTCGACATGAACACCTATAGCATGAAGCAACACAAATTCTTTTTTCCCTATGCCTAACCCCCTCCAAAATGCTCTACAAATAAACCAGCAGATTTTATCTTCTGTTTTACTCAAAAAACACCAAGAAGATCACCAGGCAAAGCAAGAATTGAAATACACGATAATCTTAGTTTTTGAACAAATGGGTTCTCAAGGAATCAGCTTATGACACAAAGACTGAATATCTTACTTGTTGAAAGTAACCTTCATAGGTTTAGCTGAACCTGTCTTTGCGTGCAAAATCTTGTTCTTTTTACGCCTCAATCTTTCTTCCATCTAAAAACCCATCATTGCTCACTTCCATTAATCAACTAACATAAGGCAAGGTAGTGATATTTATTACACAAACGATAAAAAAACTAAAAAAAGTGAGAGAAAAAAGATGAACATACTTTAGAGCGAGCTTTAAGTGGGTCATCAAGACAAGAACCAAGAATGTCAGCAAATTCAGGGTCTTTATCATAATCCTTTTCTTCTCTGCTTGGATTATGCGATGATGATGGAAAGTCATTCTGGAAGTCAAAATCAATGTCATTTTTTGTGCTCTTTGTATGAGCATGATTCCTAAGGAACAGTGGAGTGTCGTTGGTTTTAGACTGCTTCTTCTTCTGATTTAGAAATGGAGGCAAAGAGTTGGAGTGTCGAGATATTTGGCACCATAAGGCAAAGCTCTGGGATTGAAGAGGGGATGACAAGATAAGCATTTTTTTTGGGGGTGGTTTAGAACATCAGTCGTTTTTGTTTCTGATAAACCCTCCCCCCCTGCTCAAGCAGACAACTAGAGAGGTTTATATTTATATGGTCCCTGTACTCTTGATTGTTTGTAGTCTTGTTCCTCTACTCAAGAAACATTTTTAATATGATCCCTAAATCCAATTTCCGTCCAATACACAGTGCTTAGATATGCATCCTCTTGACATTTTGCCAAGAATTAATGACACTTTAAAGAATGTTTCTTAATTTTTATAGCCAGCTGAGATCTTCGATGCTTCGGATTCTCGATCCTCCTGTGCAGTCGCTCGAGTTCAATTGAGCATTGAGTTGCCAAAACACAAAAAAACTGGAAAGGATTCAGTGTGTTACATGCAATACGTGACCTGGGAAGTTAATTCGGGTAATTAGTTGCAATATTGATGTTTATTCGAGTAAAAAATATTGATTCATACAGTTGATGATCATGTCAATGGTCAAGAACATAAATAACACTGACAGATTATAGTTACCAACATATATATACAGTCCAAGGCTGGGAAAAATAATTTATTCTATTAGCTGATGCAATGAGTCGTCAATGAAGAAAAGGGCAAACATTTCCATCGGAGGGAAATTTTAAAGTAGATGTGGCTGCCTATCTATTTGCACAGATACAGTGCCAGTATTCTAACATTATCCAGTTGCAGTTGATGAAGCATTCCATGGCACAGTAATGTAACCTACAGTATAATCAACCCCTTCAAGTTTCTTCTTGAATGGCAGAAGAAGCTCCTTGTGAAGCTCTGATCATTTCCAAGTCCTTTGCAGTAGTCTTCATGTCGGGTCTTGTCTGGCCATTCAAGTCTAAACATCTTCTTGCTAGCTTACCAACTGCTGTAATCTCTTCTTTCCTACCCTCCTTGAGAACTCCAGCATCAACGATTTCGAACAAACGATTCTCTTCCATTGACTGTCGAAAATATGCTGCTAAATTCTGTACATCCCCGGCTGGGGTTGCAAACTGCCCTGTTAAAAGCTCGACGAGAACTACTCCAAAGCTGTAAACATCTCTCTTTTCGGTGAACTGATTTGACTGTAAATACTCTGGATCAAGGTAGCCAATAGTTCCCAATACAAGAGTGGTCAAGTGAGTTTGATCAATGGCAAGTGCTCTTGAAGTTCCAAAATCTGACATTTTGGCTCTATATTCATCATCTAAAAGTATGTTTGTAGACTTTATGTCGCGATGATAAACAGGTACGGAAGCTGCTGAATGCAGATAAGATACAGCATTAGCAACTTCTACAGCAATCCTTAAACGAATTTCCCATGTAAAAGGAAACTCACCATTCGGATGATGTAGTTGTTGGAAGAGAGTTCCATTAGGGATGAACTTATAGACTAGTAGAGGAACTTCTGTCTCCAAGCAACATCCAAATAACTCAACAACATTTCTATGGTTAATTTGTGACAAAATTACAATCTCGTTGATAAATTCTTCTAGTCTGCACTGGTCCACTTCTTTCGATTTCTTGATAGCTACAATTCTTCCATCTGTCTACACTCCTTTGTAAACAGTTCCTTGACCTCCTTGGCCTAGAATTCGACGCTCATGATAGTTGTCTGTGGCCTTCTCCAACTCCTTGGAGGCAAAAAATTTTGTTCGCTCGACATTGCTTTCACTTGCAGAAAGTTGTTGCTGCAATAATAGCCCACCATTCCTTTTGAAAAACATTTGCTTCAGCTTAATCACCTTTCTTCTTTTAATCAACTTGTACAACCACAATGCTCCGATAAGGAGCAACATTAATCCAAGAACGGATCCACATCCTGAAAAACCCACATATACAGAGTCACGTTTATTCAATTCAAGCCTTCCAATGTATGTATATGAGCTTGGAAATAGAAAAAATGAAAATGCATGACAGTTTCCCACATAGCAATGCGTAGGATTGTACCGTATGGTCGAACCGAGGACATTCGAAAGCTCATTTTTTGCTTCAGATTGGAATAATAATATAGATTAACACGAGGAAAAATGATTCAGAAACAAAATCTGCATACCTATAACGATGATAGCTCTAGGTTTTTTGGTTTCTGATCTGAGTTGGTAGCATTGGTTATAATTTTATAATACCCAGCAGGCCATGGGCAATTGTATCCCCCTGCATTGTTCATACATAGCAAATGGCAGCTATCGGTCCCAGGATCCAAGCACTTCTCCACATTTTCTGTTAAAAGAAAAAAATATATAATTGCTTCAGATTTCAAAATGCAAGAAAAAAGCTCTCGGAAGGTTTACCAATAAATTTACCGAGATTATCTCGATTTTATATTCATTATCACGGAGTCTATGACTTGACCTTATTTACCTGAATTTTTTTTTTTTTTTTTAATTTCATCTTCAATATTGAATTTTTTTAATATTCCAAACAAAATCTTGTCTATTTTTTAATTTTTTTGTTATTATTTTTGTCATTATTTTATTTATTATTGTTATATTTTTTATTTATATATTTAATATACTATTTGGGGTTGATGACTCGGTCTTCTATTTATTTTCTTAACATTTTTTTATGTTACAAGAATTTTTTTCTTAGCATTGTTTTTATGTTTAAAAGAAAATTGACCGGCCGTTGCGAATCTCGGGCATTTACCGCTGTGAAGGGTTGGGAAAAAAAGACTAGTAAACTACTATTCAAATAGAAACCATGTGAAGACGAAGCAGCATCCAGTTGGCCAGAAATCCGTGACCTGCAATACTATCAATACATTCGTTGTCTTCTTGAATGGTGGAAGAAGCTCCAAGCGAAGCACTAATCGCTTCCAACTTCGTTACCACTTCTGTCTCTTCTTTCCTACTGTTATAATCTCCTTCATAAATAATGGTGGGCAAATATCTTCATTTTAAAGACAAAAAAGAGACTGCCTATAGCTGCAATTTATACATCGGTGGATCCTTCATCCTAGTCTGCAACTTTACTAACAGTCAAGCAGACTTGGTAGATCAAGTTGTCGATCACATAACATATGGAAAATCCGGTCCACACTAGAGGGAAATTGCCATTCAGAAAAGAAGCATAATCATGAATTTGAAACGCGCAAACACGTGAATACTAGTTAGCTTGGTCGGAAATATCACTCGATGCAGCACTGAGAATTTTGATCGAGTTCCACTCGCATCTGGCCTCAAAGCGGTACTAAGTGAATTTGGATCAAATTTCACTTGCACCTAATGCAGCAAACAGAAGGGTGCACCCAGCTACTTAAACAAAGCTCAGATTTTTCCCAGGTCCACAAAGCACCACTTACTGATATGTCCCTCATTACTTACTATACAGTATCAAAATACCGGCTAGTTATCGAAAACTTTCTGAAAGCCATCTTAGATCAGGGGACAAGAAGCAAAGTTTGACTACTTCTTAGATGGGTTATATTCTACTTCTTGCAGGCGGGTAGAGAAGCATCTATCGGAAAAATCAACACCCTTCTCACAAGAATCAGAATTTATAATTTATGAATCAGAAAATTTTTGGAACAACATACTGTACATACAGTAGCTGAATTTGAGTATGCAGTAACATCTATACAGAAGAAAAGAAGAAAAAGAACAAAGAAAAGAATACTCATGAAGTAACTGGGAATACAAGAATCTCCATCACGGAACTCGTTCCAACACTCGCTGCAATGCCTTCTTGATACCGCCTTGGTCAAGTGTTGTTGTCAGCTGTATTTCCTGCACCTGAATCATACAACAAATTAATAAGAGAGAAAGATAGGGAGACCATATCAACGAGGAGGGGTGAAAAGACAAACATAACCTACCTGCCTTCCAGCACGAGCAAGGAGGGTAAACTTCCTATTTATAGGTGGTGCCTGTGGAATGATTATGGGATGAGAATAGTAAAATATAATAAGGAGCTCACAGCGCAAGAAACACGGTATAGTGTGGCCTAAACAGGAGGAACTCACATTCGAAAGCCAAAGTTGCAGGTCTTGTGAAACAACACGCTTTTCAAACCCCTGTCTGCTAATTCTTATGTCATCTATGCTGGACAAGAACGATACAAAGAAAAGCCGAATAAGTTGCTACTCTGAATCATGGTAGGTAATTTCAATGAGCATAAAAGGAAATGTAAATATTTTTAAAGTCTACTCATAGTTGGAGTTAAACCATTTATTCATATAAAAGTCTCAAATGAAATAGGGTGGGCATATAGTGATATAAAAGTCCCATAGATTCATAAAAGATGCATGCTAAAAGGAAAACAGATTACAAAATAATTTGAGGACAGATACAGAAAACTTATGAAGCTTGGAAATTACGTTCATGTTGAGAAAGGAAACTTTGGTTTAATATATTTGCAATCAAACCCTAAATCTTCAGAATGAACTTCTTTAATGGAGGATAAAACCATACCCATCTTCACGTGTTAACTCTTGAAATATTGATTCAAGCCCTGGTAGAGGTTCAATAGTAATGCTGTTGTGCATGCTCAGAGGATCAGGAGCAATCGAACCATCCTGTAATACATAAATATCCATTCAAAATAGAAGCTTTAATTATGTAAATGGAGCATGTAACGTAGTCTTACAAACCTGAGGAATCACTTTGTCCAAAGTTTCTAGCAGTGGATCTTCCTCCAATTGTTTGATTGACAGTGTAATCCTTGACTTTCCCCTGCATTTATTTGCAATTATAATATTACAGTAAGAGGCAAAGTAAAGGAAAACAGCTGATCAGAGACAAACACCGTGACAATTAAGCTGATTCCAACCCATTAGGTTGCCTAATGTAGGTAATGCTAGGCTAGAAAAATGAATTAGCCATGTCCTCTTTCAGAAAACCACTCAAGATAGCCTTTAATGATATGCTAAAGAATGGATTAGTCATAAAGAAACCATAGGGATTGTTACGCAAATTTCTTGACGTTTACATTTTAATTCTTCAAAAGAAAACAAGAGTTAGAAAAGATAACATGAACTCTATGTATCAACAGCCTTTTCCTTTTCACTTTTTAATCAGTGTATGTTTTAAAGTATTCTCAATTCTCTGCTTTTTAGAATCCTCTCAGGTTATGGTAACTAGGATTGATGTTTAGGATCTTAATGTACAAGGAACCATACCAAGTAGATGAATGATCTTACTTAAAAGGTATGTCCATTGATCACACAAGGAAACTGAGTAGATTGGATCAATAGCCAATGGATTGAACAGACACGAACTAGGTGTAAAAATGAAACCTAGAATTAAAAGGCTACCCATTGACCTATGCCACAAGGATTCAATTTTATGCAAAAAAGAGAGGAAGGGGACCTTGCATTACAAAAATAAAATATCAGATCATCAATCAAATTCTGAAAACTTATTTTCATAAAAAAAAAATAAAAAAAATTCGCATTTCACTGGCATGTTCTTGTGTTTAAACTCTGATTATAACATCCTCAAAGAAATAAAACACCCCATGGCGTACACCAAATAAAGGTCTGGGCACTTTAGTACTGTACAAGGCACAATTGGTTGCATGTTACTGAAAATGTCTCATTGAGAATTCATTCAATGCAAATAGTAATGGGAGAGAAGCAAAAAAGACTTACTGATCTATATCAATGATTTTGACTGTTACTTCATCACCAACATTAAGGATGTCCCTTACATCTTGAACTAAATCCCATGAAACCTCAGACACATGTACTAGTCCAGTGAGATGATACAGACCTGTATTGTAGTTTCAAGACGCCGCCAATAATTCTTGCAAAATTATAAATCTCAATGGACAGAAAGAAGTCTATACAAACAGAGAAAGTGACTACCATCAGGGAAACGCAAGTGAATAAAAGCACCATAGTCCTCAACAGAACCAACCCTTCCTGCAAAAATTTCCCCTACATTAATTCCTTTAGAAAACTTTGACCAGACAGCTTCCTTTTCAGAGAATATCAATTTCCTGTTCTCCTCTTCAGCGTGGATTACCTAAATGTTTGAGAAGTATACCAACATCACTAAAGTTGAATGAAATGTCGAATTGTTACCAGGCAAGGAGAAGCAGGGAATAAAAGAACAAGGAGCAAGATGAAAAGCAGTTACAAGAAACATATCGGGAGGAACTGAAGCATCTTGACATGAGATGAAAAGCAGTTCTCTAAGAAGTCTGCTCTTTACCATTTTCACTTTTATTTCAGGTGTTCTGGATTTCTTATTATCACCATTGTGATTAAAAACATCACTAGCAAACAGTTCCTCCATGTTCAGCAATTACTTCTTCCAAGTCAGTGTTAAGTGAAGAAAGTAAAATCTTCAGAAAATCATCATAACAAACACAAACCTATAGTTCAAGAAGAAATAAATCTAAGCACTACTAAGTAAGGTGTTCATCATCTGGAATGCTGAAACTCATCAGTTTGATCAACCACTAATTTTCTCTTATTGTAGTCATTTTGTATTTAAATACTATATTAAGTTCTACATTTATTCTTTGCTTGTAAGTCTCCATGTTATTGGCTTCATCTTCTCTCTATCCTATTGGACAATGCATTTATGCATACATTTACTCGTTTAAACTATTGTGTTTGAAGTTGTGGGAGAGTTAAAAAAAGAAGAAGAAGCAGGTTTGATTTTAAAAAAAAATTGAAACCATGATTTGGATTTACAACACACTTAGAATCATGGTTTTGATAACACAATCCGAACGCCACCAAAAGGATACTCCTAACAATGATTTAGTCACCTAATAGAAGTGGTCAAAAAACAGAGTGCCTGTCTATATCACAGGGCAATCATGAGCCATGGTCATTAAATAATGGCAATGTGATAACTCAATGGCTCGATCACAACAATTAACCAGAAGAAATTTTTTTAACATGAACTGAATGGGCCTTTCAAAATGCATTTGAAAGACATCCAAAATCATGGCTTTGCATAATACAAGACTGTTAGCAAAACACTGCCAGGACTTCAGTACAAGACCCTTCACGGAAGAGCCAAATAGGGCTTGATTCCAGCACAAGAATATCATAATATTTTCCACCTTGTCCCATTTTAAGTTTTTTATGCTAAAGTCACTTTCCTTAATTTGAGAGAGGAGTTATTTCCCCTCTAATCGCTTATATAAAAAAAGAAAAAAGAAACACATCCATCATACTGTTTTACAAAGGAAAACAGCAAATATGATCATGGGATTTTCATTTACATGTTCCTGGCACTGTTTAATAACTACCAAAACAGGACAAAGGTACACCAAAAGACATGTGCAAGCTTACAAGCTACATGCATTTATAAAACTAAATAAAGTCTAACACCCACATGAGGAAAAATTAAGTTCTTTTGCACTTCAATTCTAGCAAAACAGACAGAAGAAAATCATTACCTTCACGGAAATGAGTAAACCAGTCAAATCTTTTGCAATCTCATGGATAGTCTTCTGTGGATCTACATGAAATGTAATCACAAAATCAGAAAGACATAGTTTTGCAACAAGCTCTCAGTCACAACTCCACTTCCAAAGCAGAAGTTCATTGAAAATGCCAATGTATGATAGAAAAGGAGAAGTTAAAAGGAAAACAGAGAAATTTCTAGGAGTATCAGCGAAGGTGATGCTTAGCCTACATAAATGGAGAACTAAAAAGTTCAATAGGAGTTACTGAAAAGCATTAGAATCAAAATTCAAATTCCAATCCTCCTTAAAACATTCCACCTTGTCTGCTAATGTTTTTCCATATAAAAAAGTGAAAAGAACAGTCATCACAGCATTCCCTGTAACCCAATATCATCATTTTAGTTAAAAATTACAGGCAAGTCAAATTATATTCGGCTGCCGAAATACCCATTATATAATAAAGGGCAAAACCAAAAGTAAGAGATAATATAGAAATGATCAGAACATTGATTTGTTGTCCTAAACTCGCTACTCTTGTGGGAAAAAGAAAGAACTACTTCAAAAACATGGGTTTCTACCAGAAAATGTGTACCCACCTAGTTTAGAATTCGGTTCAAGATGATTTCAGAGATAACAAGTTGAGTTGAGATGATAAAGTGAGTACAAAATCCAGCAGCTATGAATTGCAAGTACTCTTGACCAAGTAATAACTCGTAAACTCGTAATTGCATAACCAGATAACAAATTTATGTGAAAAGAGAGAGCACGCTCTGAGACCAAGTACAATGAGAAAGCAAGTGAAGGGCAAAGTACCTTTGCAAGAATGTGAAGGGCTCAACAGAGGGAAGGGAAGAAAACCCACAAGAGAATAAAAACGAACAATTAAGCCACCACCATTGAATCCTTCAACCCTTCCCTGCAAGATGTGTCCACCATCATAGTAAGCCTTTACCGCCTTCCAATCAGCAGACCTCTACTTCTTTGTACAAACACTGTGTTAGTTTTGATCATTAAGTAACATTAAAAAAAATGGAAATTTCAAGATATGAAGCAAGCAAGAAACAAGAATAAAGATAGCAAAACAACACACCCGAGCCTGTCGCAAAGCATCAGGTGATGGTTCAAGAACTTCGTCGGTGGCAGTGGTGGTAGCTGTTTCACTAGAGTTTTCAGCTTTGGCATTGGCAGAGTCAGAGAATTTAGCAGTAATATTATTAGTTGAACGTCTAGTTCTTGAAGGAGGAATGAAGAGAGGAGAAGTTATAGTGAAAAATGGAGATGCATGATCAGTAGTAGCGAAGATTTGTTGTTGTTGTTGTTGATGATGATGATGATGATGTTGTGAGAGAAAGGCAGAGAGGCCTGCTAGTGTGAGTGATCCTTGAGTTACAGAGAATATTGGCATGGTTGATGGGTGGAGAACTTGAGAGCAGGGAGAGTGGCATTTGGTTTGGATTGGGTTATCTACAAAGACAATAATAACACTCCACTTCTCAAGTTTCAGTTTGGATATTTTTTTTTTTTTTTTTTTTTTGTGGTCGTCACTCGTCAGCTTCAATTGAATATTCAAGGTGTCAAATCTCTGCCCACAAATATTTTTTCTTTTTTCTTTGTCATATGATCAAATTTATTTATGATAGTGATATGTGGTTAATTTTTAAAATATTTTTTATTTAAAAATATATTAAAATAATATTTTTTTAAAATATATTTTTGACACGTATGAAAATAATTTTAAATTAAAAAAAAAATTTAAGCAAAACAAAATTTAAAATTTTTTAAAAGCAGTTTTTGAACGTAAAAACAAACACATTCTAATATTCTTAATAGAAAAAAAAACATATTAACAAAAACACGTTGGCGTGGGTTTTTTTTATTGTAGCCATAGATTCAAAATCTTAAAAAAATTATTTTTAAGTAAAATAAAATTCAAAAATTTTCAAAAACAATTTTTAAACGCAAAAACAAACACATTCTAATACTCTCGTTATAAAAAACATATAGGACATGAGTTTTTTTTTATTATTGTAGCTATATATACAGTTTAATGTGGATTGCTACAATAAAAATATATTTTCACCATTAGGTTGAAAAATAAAAGCTTTAGGTGTGAGGGTATTTTGATCTTTTAAATAGATTCATTGGTCATTAAAAGATTGATCGAGGGTGTGTTAGTCTTTTCTAATATTTTGTATAGTGAAAATACTTTTCTACTCACAAGGTTAACAAAATTTAGAATTGTTGATCAAATAATATTTTTATCTTTTCACAAACTTTAAAACAGTAAAATCATTTCTTTACCTTCAAGGGAAAAAAAAAATACTTGAGCCGTTGATTAAGGGTTTTTTTGGTTTTTATCCTTCTTAGACTACAGTTAAAATATATATTTGCCCTTAAAAAGATAAAAAATAAGTTATGCATTTACTAGTGTTTTGGTCCTTTCACATTAGTTTGTTTTTTTTATTTTTAGGGTAATGAGAGCATTTTGATAATTTTACATTGCTTTTTTAATTTTTAAATCGGAAAAGTTGTTGACGTGTGTTCATTATGCGTAAGCGAGTGGGTGGTTTTCACGCCTTTTAGGTGGCATGTGTGACGCCATTTGGTGGGCAAACCTGGCCTTTCACTGTGTCCTTTGAAGCGTTACACGTCCTTTTTCTCCTGGTGTTGCGCGTGGCTGTGGATGAAGGGTGATTTGTAGCCAATAGTTGTTTTTTTTCTTCTTCTTTCTTTTCTCTATCTTCTAGAAAAATTGCATCTCTATCCTCTCTCTCTCTCTCTCTCTTTTTCATTTTTCAATTCCAGCTCTTATGTTTTTTATTGCTTATTTTCGTCCTTGGCCCTTTTAAAAAGAATTTTTTATGTTTTCAATTTAGTCCTTAAATTACAATTTGTTATGTATTGTTTTTTTCAATTTGCTCCTTATTCTTTTGATTTCTCATTTTTATCCTTGTTTTTTTGTTAAAGTTTTATTGGTTTTCAATTTCATCCTTCAATCAAAGTTTATGTTGTTTTATTTTTTTCTAATTTAGCCTCCATTCTTTTTATTGTCTTTTCCTTTTGTTAAAGTTTTTTTTCTTTTCAATTTAACCCTTAAATTTAAATTCTTTTGATGCCCTCAAATTTATTTTGTTTTTTATCCCCATTCTTTTAATTATAATTTTTTATGTGGTTGATTATTTTTTCAGATATATGCTTCAGTGTTCGATTTGTTTGAGATTAGCCTTCACGATTTTTTCATTTGTCATGTTTTCGATCTAATGACACGAGTTACAAGTTTTAAGAGTTAATACGGACAAAAATCCTTTTTTTCTTTTCTTTTTATGATTTTACATTATTTTTTTAAAAAAATTTGGTTTCATGGTTACCTTCAATTTCTTTTATATCGGTTTATCTCGGTCTCATTATCTAGACCATGAGTTTTGCAAGTTCTTTTTGGATAGAGGTTTTTTTAAAAATAAAACTGTTGTTTTGTATTTAATTTTTGCAGATTTTTTATTTTATTTCATTTTATACATATAAGCTTTATTTTGTAAAAATAAATAGTTATTTTGAAATAATATATCTAATATGTTTGACCATGCATAATTTTTTTTCTTTTATTTTATTCATTCGGTTTCATATGTGTTTTTATTTTTATTATCTTTTATTGATTTTAATAAACAAGTTCAGTGGACACAAACGAGAAAATGTCATATTTTGTATGCATTTAATAAAAAAAAAATATATTATATAAGATTACACATATTAGAAATATTATCCAAAAACAAATACTTTTTATTTATATAAAACATAAAGAAATCATAGATGAATCAAAATAATTATTTCAAAAATTAAATGCATACAAAATAACTAAAAAATAATCGTTATTTAAAAGATGATATAAGAACAAGATAAAAGAGAGAATGAATACTAATTTAAATATAAATAAAAAAAATACATATAAAAAATAACAATTAAAAAAACAAATTTAGAAAGAAAAAAGAAGAAGAAAAGGGCAGATATTGTTGGGCCTAGCCCATTTAACAAGGGCCCGCACGCTAAAGTCGTTAATTTGTTTTATCACAGATGAGGAGGCCAACATGTCACTCGCCCCATTTGTTTTGAAGAAAAAAATTAGATGATGCGTCATCTGATTTTGCCCAGAGATCGATAACTGTGTAGCTGGAAAATCAATGTTGAAGGTTTTTTTTACTCAAAAACCTATTTTCAACCTATTTTTGACACAAAACACCTAGAAAAAACCTTAGAAACCTTGTTAAACAAATTCATGGCCTAAACAAAACCTAAAAACCGCATTAAAACCTGAAATTAACTCAAAACTAAAAATCTTCTTGAGCTAAGATCTGTTTATTTAGGTATTTTCAAGGTACAAACACACCTAAATTGAACTCACTTCATCATATGAAAACTTGACATAAAAATCAATTGTTTTGGTGATTGAAAACCGGAAACCGAAGATTTTCTCTTTTCTTTTTCAAATTAGGGACAAAAAAAAAATGAAGTTCTGGAACAAAATTAATTTTCATTGAAAATTCAAAAATTTAAGGAACCAATTGTTATAATTAGTAAAGAATGAGGACTAAGTTGAAGGTTTCAAATTTTTTTTTTCTAAAATACCACTCATCTTCTCTACATATTCCATTTTAATCCTTTGTCTTTCAACTTCACCATTACTTAACAATTTTAGCTAAATTAGCCTAAAAAAAACTCATGGGCACAATGAATCTACAGTGTTCATGAGTCTTAGGCCACAATACATGGGGGGGCAATATTTCCCCACACCTTTTAGAGTATTTTTAATAAAAGGAGGTTTTTTTTAATAAAAGGAGGTTTGGCTTTGCTTAATTTTGAAGGAGGGAGGGGCTAAACATGGTAAGCTAGGAAAAAGAAGGGGATGTGTTGTGTGGAAAGAAGAAGCCCCCGTTTAGGATTGCGGTCCAAACGGAAGTTGGCTAAAATTTAAAAAAAAAAGTTGTTTAGAATGTTTTTTATGTTTTTAATGTGCTGATGTTAAAAATAAATTTAAAAAATAAAATAAAAATATTATTTTAATATACTTCTAAATAAAAAAACATTTTAAAAAACAATCACTACTGTATTTCCAAACACCCCAAAGTTTCAAGAGAGATTACAAGAAGCAGGACGAATGCGGGCTATTAATCAAGATCTTTTTTACTATTTAGTTTCAAGTTTGTAAGGTAGATGGGAGGATTGTTCCCTTTTACCTCTCAATAAATGGCAGTAGCACCCGTGCAAGTACGTTTTCTTTTTATGGGAAAACATTCTTGTATGAATATTTCAAAGCAGATGCAGCTTATAACCATGGCAGAAAGTGTTTCTTTACCAAGAAGATTGACAATATGCTATTTTTAATTGAGAGAAATAAACAGCTAATTTATATTGAACATGATTTGTCTCAGGATTTTTATCTCAGGATAGCTTGAGACTAAATTATTCTTCAGCTCTTTTTATCCTTTCAGATGTTTGGATATTCGTTTAGTGTTTTTATACGTAGTTTGGGAGTAACGTATAAACCAAGGAAGGATCGTCTCCTTCCTTCCATCGTTCACATTTTTCGATCTTTCTTCTCATCTATCCTTCCTGGAAAATAAAGCAAGCTAGATTTCACTGTAAAAACTTCTTGGATTCTTGAGCCATCTTGCCCAAAAGGTCATATTTGCCAATCTTGTTGTGATACAGACACTGAAACTTGGAGACATTGCTGATATTATTAGTCTGCAATGGTGACCAGACCAGCCAATCCATACATAGGATACATCTCTAGGGTTAATTAAGGTACGAAATTGGATCAGATTTTAGTAAAAAAAACATTGCTTAAAAGTATATTTAAAATATGTTGGCAATGCTCATTATTCTCCTCGAATTAAGGCATAATTCATTAAAATCCTTCACCAGGGATCATTTTTCTCAAGTCGTTTAATAAGCCAATAAGCTTTCTGTAGTCCCGCATGTAATTCTCATAAACAAAAGTTGCCCCATTGAAAACAGGTAGCACTAACCACAAATGAACCAGAAGCTTGATCAGTCCCCACAATGGAAACCTATAAAAGAAAGAAAGAAAAAACTAAGTAAATGTATTGTTTATATTATTGGGAGATTTGTGTACTAATTAGCACTTAATTAATTACACGTACAATTGAAGAAATACCAGAAATGTTATCTCGAAGAGGGATATAAATGAATATAGAATCCAATATGATAACCACTGCTTGTTGTCTCGATGTGAAGGCCTTTCAATTGCTTGAATTGATGCATAGCTGTTCAGTTCATATCTAGAATATGTTAATGCATGATAACTTCTTTCCTTCTTAATTAATGAGGGGAATTAACATTAACATTGTTTCTTTGATCTTTTCATTTCTTCCTTTTCTTTTTAGAGAAATTAATAATGATGGGGTTTTAGAGAAATTAAACGTTTGGAACTTGGTTACTAAACTCGTGATTTTTTGAAAAAAAGTTTCGCTTGAAATTAATTTATTTTTAGTGTTTTTGGATATTTTGATGTGCTGATATCAAAAATAATTTTTTTTAAAATGAAAAAATATTATTTTCATGTATTTTCGAATGAAAATTATTTTAAAAAACAATCATTATCATACTTTCAAACGTTATTTTACTTACGCTGGATAAAGAAACATTGTTGCAGGCCTGCCTCCAAAAAAAAAAAAAAACAAAAAGAAGAAGAAGAAGAATTTATTATGCAACATATTGTTAAATAAAATAATAATCAAGAATGATATAGGTGCATACTAGAAATTACCCTAGTATTGGTAGAACTAGTA
>Ga0307515_10010214_pt1 | contig 18032 bp, 4 predicted proteins | sample 17_EM_MG_FD_194513 | JGI IMG/M metagenome (GOLD analysis project Ga0307515, IMG submission 194513) | Populus trichocarpa ectomycorrhiza microbial communities from riparian zone in the Pacific Northwest, United States - 17_EM | ecosystem: Host-associated > Plants > Roots > Unclassified | place... | reverse complement strand
ATTAGGACTAGCTTCCTTTCTTATAGCTGCTTTTTCTTACTTCTAGTAGAAGTAGAACTCCTACTAGAAGGAGAAGGGGTAGAAGGTAGTGGTGGTGATAATGAGGAGGGTAGGGAGGACGAAGAAGGGAGGTCCTTCTTTAGTCTCTCTGCGTAAGTTCTTTTAGTAGGAGTTACCTCCTTATGGAGAGCTCTCACTTCTTCTACTAGTCCTTTTAGGACATCGTTTGCCTTCTCTTTTTCTTTTTCTTTTTCTTCTTGTATAAAGGGATTTCCTCCTAATAGGATACTTTGTGTATAGTATACTAGCTGTTTAACTTGTTCTTTTATTTCTTCTCTTTTTTCTTCTTCTTCTTCTTCTAGCCCTGTATAGGCCTGGGTTAGGCTTTCTAGAGCGAAGCTTAGATATTGTTCTGGAGAAAAGGAAAAGGATGGTATATCATCCGTACTATCCGTAGTAGTTATTAGTTTTGTTGTCTTTTTTGTAGGTTTTTGGTTTTCTTTTTTAGGAGAAAACTGAGGATATCCTCTTTTTTCTCCTGTCCTAAATAGGCTAGGAGAAGGAGAAGGGGAAGAAAAGGTAGATGTAGAATCTTTATTACTTATTTCTATAGGAGGTTTTTTTTTAGACCTATTAGGCCTTGGCATTTTGTATCTTATAGGGGGGTTCCTAGTTTTAACTATCCTTATACCCTTTCTCCTTACTAATCCTACTAGAAGATTTCTAGGGAGATTAGGCTAAAAGGTAGTAGAAAGACTAGCCCCTATATAGTTTTGGTATTCCTGTCCGTGCCTCGCTTATAAGCTAGGACCACCCTTAGAGAAAAAAATTTATTGGGAAAAGGGGGGTAAAACGATAAATACATCTACCTTTAGCTCGCTAGGCAGTAGGAATTAGGTCTTGTAAGTTGGAAAATCGATTGTTTTTAATGGTAAGATTGTTACGGACGCTTTAAGTACGATGTTACGACTACTTAGAGAAGAGTTAGAAGAAGCTAGTTAGTTAATAAGGGCACGGTCCAGGATGGAGCTAGTAGAACCATGTGACGAGGAATAGTAGTATAAGTCATATAATGTGCTACGTAAGGAACGTGGAGAACGGACGGAACGTACGTACCTTATATACCTCACGTACATCGCGTATAAGAAGGATTTCTTAGGAGTACGGTCGTGTATTTAAAGGACTACAGTCCCTACCTAGATAGTTTCTTTTTTGTGTTGGCCACGGAAGTAGCTATTGGCCTAAATCGGATGTGCTTTAGATTGTCTTACAATTGTCTTTGATGCCTAGTACCCTATATAAGACTACCCTAGTGCTTACCCTCGTATTTCGTATGTCTTGGTGGATGTCTCTATTACCTGTACCTCCCCCCTTTCCTATTCTAGCAACTTCCTCGTGTATATAAAGATCCTCAAGAGCCACCTTGAATAAAATAGATCACTCGTACAATTCTGTGTCTCTACCTACCAGCCAGCTTATATTATTTGTCTTGATACCTACCTAGCTAAAAGTTATAAGCCCAGTAGCCTTCTAAGCACTAGGGAGATCTTAGTGGCTAGACAAATACCACTAAGCCTCTTTAAGCATAGTTCGTTACGGAATATCGCGTACTTTACGCGTAAGCGCGTCTCTTTACGCAACTTTAAAATAAAAGCCAAAATGGCAACCAAGGACTCTACGAACCCTCTTTTGCTAACCTAAAAAGACTGGCCTATATAGTTTTAATTTATCCGCTAAGAAGTAAGTTTTGCGAAGATTTGGGATTATATTAACCTAGATAAGACGGAGAACGAAATTAAAGAAAATAATAAGCTAGCCATACCTTTAATAGCAGCAGCTCCTACAGCACCTACAGCAGCACCTGCAGATCCTGCAGCACCACTAGCGGATCCTACAGCTCCTGCAGCACTACCAGCGGCTCCTACAGCTCCAGCAGCAACTCCAGCATCTACTGGAACAGCTACACCTGGGTCATCGAGTCAAGGATAATAACCTCAGCAATCTCTAGAGACATAGAGAATGCTCTTTAAGCTCTATAAGCTATAACGACAAGACTACCTAAAGCGGGAAGAGAAGCTCCACACGTTTGCAGCACTCTTACATACCACTATAGGCACCAACTTCTCGGGTTATTTTAAGAACCTTACTACACCACATTTAATTATAAGACAGCTAAAGAAGGTAGCAAAGCCATCTTAAGCTATATTGCAGCAGATGGTATTGGACGATCTTAGGAAACGGAAATAAGGGCCTAAACGCTAGACTCTGGAATTATGGCTTTAGCTTTATATCACCATTATACAGAACGGCAAAGAGCTAGAGGAAGGGCTAATAGAGGTAATAGAGTGTAGCGTTATACGAGCCTTTGTCCAGGACTATAAGGAGATCTATCCAGCTCTATATTATGCCTTCATTTAAAAGGTAGCGAAGAGGTTAGAAAAGCTCGAAATGGCGACAATAATTAAGGAATTTAACCTCCTTTACAAGCATCCGAATACGGGACGTAACGCCTATGCTATACTCTTAGGGCAGCCAGCTACAGATCCTACAACGTCTACCACCCTAGCACCTTCTCAATCACCTAAGGCAAAGTGCTTTGCTTATGGTTTACCCCATAAGTTAAAGAATTATAAGCAACTGTTTTAGTCTCTTTGAGGTCTAAACTTTATTCTAAATAACGAGTGTCTACGGAGGTATTAGGAATAGCTTAAGGTCCCAACAAATAAGCAGTATTATAATAAAAGGGTTAAGCAGATTAAGAGGGAAGGCCCTAAGTCAAGGACGTCTCCATTAGCCTCGTCTACTACTAAAAAGATTAAGGATCTAGACAGGCCTAGAGCTACAGCAGCTGCTGTAACAACATCCTATTTATTGTTATTATTACAGGAACATCCGGATCTGTCTTTAATTAACGCCTAGGGGTATAACACTATGGCAGACACACACTTCTGCAACGATATTAGATACTTCCGTGACCTTAAGCCTTACATATCCACAGCAACAGCTGGAGATTTAGGAGTAGAAATCCATGGATATGGTAATATTAGCTTGGCCATTAAGGTAGGCAAACAACGTCTAACTTGGTATCTAACATTAAGGAACGTAGCGTACGCTCTATATTTTTATACCAATCTAATATCCGCAGCGAAGCTCTGTAGGGTTGGAGTAATTATAGACCAATTTATAAACTACCTACGCTATAAGGATAACGGAAGCCTATTCGCTAACCTTATAGAATACGGAGGTCTCTACCTTATTGATGCCATCGCCTACTTACCACCTACTCCTACTGCCTACGCTACATCTACTAGATTCTTTAAGACCTCAGCATATAATAAAGTATGGCATTAACGCTTACTACACTGTGATATAGAATTAGTGGATTATCTGCTAACTGCGGCAGATGGAGTTAAAGTGGTTAAGACGGATAGAGAAAGGACTCTATATGGTGTACCACTTTATAAACCATATGTTCTTAAAAAGATAACATAGTAAATATCTTACAGAATATCCGTAAAGGGAACCTACCCTTTTAAACGTGTTTACTTTAATGTTATTATAGAGGAAGACGGGTTTAATGGAGATACGTATGTAGCTTACTTTTGGTGTGACTATACAAAGTACTATCGTGCTTTTCCTATTAAGAACTATAAGTAAGAAACACTGCTTCCACTATTTAAATTAATAATAGCATTTGCGAAGAAATTTGATACTTAAGGTATCTATATTTGGCATATGGATAAGAAGTAAGGTATAGGCGCTAGGGTAAAGAACCTCATCCAGCTTAATGGAGGTATTATTGAGCAATTAACGCTATATACCCTAGCTTAAAATAGACCTACAGAGAGGTTAGGGAGAGCCATTTCTAAACAAGTAAGGACTGCTGTTATTAAAGCAAAGTTACCCATAGATCTATGGCCCGAGTTCGTGCTCTTTACAGTATTCCTACTTAATTAAACTCCCATTAAGTCCATTAACTGGAAGACCCTATTTAAGATACTGTATAAATGGAAGCTATGGCTAGTAGGGCTTTATATAGCCGGATCTTTAACCTATATACTTATCAAACATAGCATTCCTAGGAAGGCAAAGTTTAAGCCATAAGCCCAAATAGGTTATCTCATTAGTATAAAAGCGTTAAATATCTATAGGGTATAGATACTAACCACTAACCGTATTATCCGATCTTATAATGTACGAATAGATAAGTTAAAGAGATATTAATCTCCTAAGACACCAGAATACCTTATTATCTCGCAGGCTTAAAAGGATCGTTTTTAGTAAGTTTAGGACCTACTGGATAATCTTTAAGATGGCAGTAAGGACTGGATGGAGAACTTTAACGAAGAACTGGATGTAAGACTGCCGCATTTGGCAAATATCGATGTTACTCCTACGTTAAAAAGCATTCAGATCTTAACAGAAGAACTCCGTTAACTACTTACTCTAGATCTAACTCCAGAACTACCTAAACTATTAGCGTCTTTAGCGCCTTAGCAATTACCATCTACTGCGGCATTTACGCTACAGATACCATCTACTATTTAGTTATCTTCTAAAGTCACCAAACTACTGTTTATAGATCCTACACCTCGTTCCAAACCTTAGACGATAGCAGGCTTATTATTAGGGGGTAAGAGACGTTCTAGCCGTGAAAGGCGGCCTACGGTAAAGAAGAAAGATATGCTAAATTAGGACTTATAACGACGAGCCTTTGCGGTTTAAATTAGTGACGGTAATAATATTATTAATCCAAATACGACACCATTAGCTTACGCGTTCTATACCGCTGCTACAAAAACGTACGGACATTAAGACGATTTTCCACCACCACTAAAGTTATAGAAAGAGATGCTTAATTATAAGTACGCTACGGAGTTTAAAGTAGCTGCTTACACCAAGATAAAGGCCTTAATGGGAAAACACACCTGGGACGAGGTACGGCTAGTTAAGAAAATTCATCGACTTCCTACTATGTGGGTCTTTACCTATAAGGAAGATTTAGACGGCTTTATTATAAGATTTAAGGCTTATCTAGTTGTCCGCGGAGACCTTTAAGCAGTCTTATAAGAAGAGGTTAAAGCTATTACGGCAGCCTATCGGACCTTCCGTTTGCTCTGCGCTCTCATCGCTAGTTTTAACCTGGACGTTATACAGATTAACGCCGTTAACGCCTTTATTAATGCCTTAGTTGACGATAAGGTCTACCTTATTCCCCCTAAGGGTGTAGACCTACTACCTGGATTTTCTCTCCGTCTAAGAAAGGCAATATACGGACTACGTAAATCTCCTAAATTATAGTTCTTAGAAATGTCTGCTGCTTTACGGAGTATAGGTTTAAAAGCTATACCAGATAAGCTATGTCTCTACGTACACCCTATAGAACCTATCTTTATGTTCTTCTACGTTAACGATATCCTAATTATAGGACACCCGAGCTATCGTTAGTAGATAGAGGACATCCTAAAGTAGCTATAAGATCGATTCGAGATCCGCCAAATACCCTAATTTACGTTATTCCTAAACACTTGTGTCATACGAGATTGATAAAAGGGAAAGCTCTGGCTCTGTTTAGATTAGTATCTTAAGAAGCTAGTCTTAATATACCATCTAGAATATCTAAAGCCATCAGCTACACCACTATTGGGCTAGGAATTAACACCGTATAAAGGAGAAGCTACGCCAAATCAGATAAAAGGATATTAACGCCATGTAGGTTCTACGATATATCCGGCATCTACTACATAACCAGACGTTGCTTTCTTAGTCAGCAAACTAGCTAAGTTCTTATAAAATCCGTTGCTAGCTTATCTTGCGGAGATTAATAGATTACTTACCTATCTCTATAATACCGGATACCTCGCTCTCGAGTTCTCTACTATTACGCTGTATAAGATAAACTAGGTTCTAAAAGCTGCCTCTAATACTAGCTTTGCTAACGATGCTCTAATACGTTAGAGCTTATAGGGCTTCTTAATAAGCTTATTTAATGGGCCTATAGCATAGTAGGCAACTAGATAAAAGGTAGTTACTAAGTTAACTACGGAGGCAGAACTCCTAGCTCTCTCACACGTTGGTAGGGAGGTTAAGTATATAGTGCGGATATTTAAAGCTATTAGATTCGATCTAGAACAGGACATTATTATTAATTGCGATAATTAGCAGTCAGTATGGATCGTAACGAAAGAAACTCCTATAGTATTTATAAAGCTCCGACACGTAGATATCCATTAGTTTTGGCTTCGCCAGGAAGTACAAAACGGAAGCTTTGTCGTACAATGGGTACTAATAAGCGAGATAGCTGCAGATAGACTAACTAAGGCTCTATTAAAGTAAAATCATCAAAAGTTCGTTAAGGTGGTAGGGCTTCGCGATATCAGACATCTGGTTAATTAACGCTCGGCGGAGCTTACCACCAACTCGTCTCTCCCAATTGCCTGTTCCGGTAATCTAGCTCTAACGCTCTACGCTAGATCTAAGGGGGTGTGTTGGCCACGGAAGTAGCTATTGGCCTAAATCGGATGTGCTTTAGATTGTCTTACAATTGTCTTTAATGCCTAGTACCCTATATAAGACTACCCTAGTGCTTACCCTCGTATTTCGTATGTCTTGGTGGATGTCTCTGTTGCCTATACCTCCCCCCTTTCCTATTCTAGCAACTTCCTCGTGTATATAAAGATCCTTAAGAGCCACCTTGAACAAAACAGATCACTCGTACAATTCTGTGTCTCTACCTACCAGCTAGCTTATGTCATTTGTCTTAATACCTGCCTGGCTAAAATTTTGTAGTAATTCTTAGAATACAATTAAAGTTAATCTATTAGGCAACTACTCCACCAGTTATTATCACGTTGTTAACTTTTACTTCACCTATATACCTAGCCCATTAATAAGACCTACTGTAGTACCTACTGCAAGGTTCCGTTACACAATCACTACCTAGTTATAGTAATAATAAGTCAAACAATATGCCACTAAAAGCAGCCACTATGACGCTATTAACGGCAGCAACTACTTTAAGGTTAGGAGGGGATACTAGTATAGCAGATACTAACTTATAGTAACTAGTGACAGTTAGACAGTTATAAAAGATAGTTAACTAATTAATAGAAAATAATACGGTACTTAAAAATAGGATTAATAGAATAGGCGCAGTAAAGGTTAAGTTACTATTAATTAAGAGATTCTTAGGAGAAAGATCGAAGCTTAAAGAATTTCTTACGTAAATGCACTTTAAAGTTATGTAGGAAGGAGTAAAGCTAGCAACACCTATGGATTAAATAACGTATATAGAGTTATTCCTAACGGGAAGAGCACTTAAATGGTTTAAGCCTTACCTTATGGAAATATAAGTTAACGGAATAACCACTACTAATTAAGAAGTACGGTTTATATTCTTAAGTTAGGAAGGATTCGCAGAATAACTTATATAGATATTTAGAGATCTAGAGGCGACAACTATAGCGGAAAGAAAACTCTAAGACATAACGTAGCGAACCTCAGTAATAGAGTATATAGTATAATTTTAGACGCTAGTAACGTAAGTAGAGTGGAATAATAGGGCGCTTATGGCATAGTATAAGCAAGGACTTAAGGCTAAAGTCTAGGATGTAATTATCCTAATAGAAGATGCGGATACCCTAAGGGAACTAATAGATTAAGCAATAAAGATTAATAATAGGATCTACTAAAGGGAATAGACTAAGAGAGGTTAGAACAGAGTTCTATAATTATATAAGGCGTAGAGTACGCAACGATTAAAGCTAAGTTAGAAACTATAGTATAGCGCAGAGCTAATAGACCTAAGTAGTACCAAAAAAACCTATAAGAGAGGGATAAGATAACTATAGAAACCAAGAAGTTAAGGATTAAGTAATTATAGGACTTAGGAGCAGAGGCTAAACCAGGAATCTTAGTAGCAGAAGACGTTTAGGCGGACTCTATAACAGAAAATATGGTTTAAAGAGGGAGCTTATATAAATTATAAGAAATAGGGTTATTTTGCTAGAAATTGTAAAGATAATTAGAATTACTATGTAATAAAGGGAACTAGATTAGCAGATGGTATATATGTATAGAGGGATAATAATACACTATAAGGAACGAAAGATTGTTTAATTAACCACTTTACGTTTTATTATAATAACATAACGCGTGCTAAGTTTATAAAGACGCTAAATATAGCGCAAGTTATTGGCTATAAGAACCTAGTTTAGAAAAACTAAGGGCTACCTAAGACTATAAAGAGTAAGATAGGCTCTATAAATGCGACAAAGATCTAATAGTAACTTTTAGCATAATATTAGTAAGGCAGTACTTAGAAAGGGACTTTAAAAAGAATCTATTTAGCGATGTTAAGAAAGAAGATCTTAAGATATTAGTATTAGAAGTAGAGATTGAAACCGCTATAGAGTAAGGTTTGGTAACCGGTATTATAACACCATTAGATACGGCATCCATCGCTTTATAAGACGGCAAAAAAAGTATCTTAAAAAAATTAAGTAAGTAGACAACTGCTAGTACTAATTCACCACTTAATAAAGGCAAAAGGCTATAGGCTTAAGATTCTTAAGACAAAATAAAAGAGACCTAAAAACCTATAATAGATAACAACAGATAGGAGCGGGTAGTAGCTTAGTTTAAAGACATACAAATAAGCACGGGACGAGAATTCCTAGGGAGCTAAGATTTTAAAGAACGAATAAAGTCCATAAGTATCCCAGGTAAACGCAGTATTTAGCCTAAAGGTTAAAGAGTTAACGTAATGGTTAAAAAGTATAAGGACATTAAGAATCTATTAAAAGGACGACAACTATAAGAAAGCATGGAAGAATTTAGATAGAGAATCTTTGTATAGCAAAAGCAATCTATAGAGCTATAAATACCAGATCGCTTTAGGAAAAAGATACTTATATAAAAGGTTACTAATAGGCTAAAGGCAGGTACACCTAAAGCTAAGTGGCTTATAAAACTGGAGTAAGAAGAGGATCTAGGGATTCTAACTAGATTCTAAGAACGACACATAAAAGGCTGTTATAAAGTAGCAATAAAAAGATACTTCCTTACGAACAGACCGTATATACTTAGTAAGCTATACTAGAAGTAGTATAGGCAACAATACAATAATAAGTGGGAAGACTTTTATATATAGTTAGATAAGAAGGTTATACTAAATTAGGCAATATTAGAAAGACAGATAAGTTATATTAAAGGAGCCTTAATTATAATGTTAAAAGATCTAGAGGAACAGGCTATAGACTAGAAAGAGATAATATGAATATTAGTACCAGCAAACAGTACGGCAATATTTAGATCACTATAACAGAGGGTTAAACTCATAAGCAAAGACGAGCCTAGAGTTAACCTAAAATACCTAGCGTATTATATATTAGCATGGATTGTATATATAGATAACATATACAACATATATAAAAACCCAAAAAAAAACCGGAAATACCTAGTAAGATAGTATTAGGCACTAGACAAGAAATAGTTTAGGAATGCTAGGTATATATACAGCTGGCATTTAGTAAAAGTTTAGGAGTTAAATAACTTAATACTTTAACCAGGAAAATTCTTTATAGAAGAATGCCTAGATAGATGATAATAGTGGGAATATCCAGAAAACACCTGTTTATGGTATATTAAGGAAAAGAAGCGAACTAAGTATTAGCTAAAAGTGGACTAAAGATTTAGTAGCTAATAGTTAAGAAAAGTAGAGGCCTATAGGACCAGAGGGAGCTAGTAGTAGAGCCTTAAACCCTTAAAGGAATTTAAGAAAGACACCTAAATTTACGAGTTAATTGGCAAGATCAGCAGTTTAAAGTATTGGTAGATAGTGGAGCAATAAGGAACCACATCTCGCTAATAGCAGTTAAAAGGATAAAATTGCCATACTAAAGAAAGGAGCACCTATATTCATTAGTTATGATTTTAGGAGATCTAATAGCCTACGGAGACGGCATTATTAATCTTAAAACAGAACCTATTCAGTTAACTATTAAAAGAGGATAAATTAGAATATCTTTTAATATCCTACTATTAGGGAAGGATAAGGCGATACTAGGGATGCCTTAGTTACAGAAATACAATCTAAAAATCGATTAGGTTATAGGTCAGGTTAATATTAGAGATACTTAATGCCGCAAAACGTAATAACAAACTAAGTTAGTATAGAATTAGAGCGGAGCGATATATAAAAAAACTAAGAAAGGGTTAAATTATATACTAAAGAGATACCATAAGTATAGCAAACAGCTATAGTTACTAGAAAGCAAAAAGTTGTTAAAGTATATAATATGGGACTATAAGATAGAGTTAGAACCAGAAATAAGTTTAAAGTTCTTTCTAACCTATAAGCTTACTAAAGAAGAAGGGAGAGCATTAAAAGAGTTTATCTAGGAGAACTTATATAAGGGATATATTAGACCATCGCAATTATTAGCGAGTTATCCAGTATTGTTTATCCTAAAGAAAAATAGCAAACTAAGGCTGTGTATTAACTATAAATAGTTAAATAGCATTACTAGGAAGGATAGGTATTCTTTACCCTTAATCAGCAAAATCTAGAATAGGATAGGTAATGTATAAATCTTTATAAAGATAGATCTAAGATAGGCGTACCATTAGATTAGGATTAAGGAAGGTAATAAATAAAAGGCAGCCTTTAGGTTAAAGGAAGGACTATATAAACTATTAGTTATATAATTTAGGCTTATAAACGCACCAGCAACGTTTTAAAAGCAAATTAACAATATATTAGGAGAACACTTAGATGAATTTGTTATAGTATACCTTAATATTATTATTATCTACTTAATAAGTAAGGAAGAATACGGAGAACACGTTAAATAGGTCTTAAAGAGACTATAAGAAGAATAGATGCCAGTAGCAATTAAGAAATGCGAGTTCTTTATAAGGAAGACCAATTTTATTAAATTTATTATAGAACTAGGCAAATTAAGTATAGACCTAAAGAAGATTAAGGCTATAGTTAAGTGGTAAGAACTAGAGAACGTTACGCAGTTAAGATCGTTTTTAGGATTCTGTAACTACTATAGGAGGTTTATAGCGTAATAGTTAAAGAACATTAAGCCATTTACTTAATTAACGAAGAAAGAGGAACTATAGGTATAGGTAGATAAATAGAAGAAGTTGTTTAAGGAACTTAAGGAGCTATTTACCTAAAAACTAATCCTTAAAATCTACTAACTAAAGCTAGAGACGGTTATAGAAACGGACGTATTAGACTTTATACTAGGAGTATACTTTATATAGAATTATAAAGATAGATAGCATCTAGTGGCATACTATAGTCAAAAGATAACACTACTAGAACTAAACTATAACATCTATAATAAGGAGTTATTAGGTATAGTTATAGCACTAAAGGAATAAAGGGCATTCTTATAAGGTATAAAAAAACTATTTATAGTTAAAACGGACTATAAAAACCTAATAGGATTCCTAACAATAAAGGAACTTAACTAAAGATAGGTTAGATAGGCAGAAATACTTACAGATTACCATTTTAAAATTTAGTATACTAAGGGTATAGACAATACACGAGCAGATGCTCTAAGCAGGAAAGCTAAACTATAAGATAATAAAAAGCTATTAGGGGCTTTGTTACAAAAAGACACAGATAGATTAATTAGATACAACCATCTAAAAATCGCAGTAACTTAAAAAGATAAGTTAAGGAAAGTCTATAAGACACTAGAGAGCTTTTAGGTATAAAGAATTCTAGAAGTATAAGAAGAAGATCTATAGATGGATATGTATGAGAACTGAGAAGTAAAGTACATCCTAAGAAGCATAGCAGAGCACTTTATAGAAGATTTCCATAAGGGAATAACTTAAGGATATAACGGAGCTATAAGCTTAGTATTAAGACTCTAGGAAGAGTATATTATTAACAGAATCTAGGGTATAACACAAAAAATTATAAAGGAGTGTCTAGATTGCTAAAGAAATAAACTAATAAGGCATAAGCTATACGGAGGGCTATAACCTATTAAAATACCAGAGAGACTATAGGAGGTTATATTATAAGACTTTATTATAAAGTTGCTAAAATTAAGAGATCCTATTACCAGGTAAGATTATAATATAATTTTAGTAATAGTAGACAAGCTTACAAAGTGGGGATACTTTATAGCCTATACGTAGGAAATCTTAGCGGAAGATGTTGTTAAAATCTATATTAAAGAAGTGTTTGTAAGACATAGAGATCTAAGATTTATAGCAGTATTCTAGGAGGTATTCTTAGCGGAGTAAGGAGTTAAAGCAGTAACTTCTATTATATATTATCCACAGACAGACGGTTAAACGGAAAGATTAAATTAGACACTAGAGTAGTATCTAAGGCATTATATTAATTATGTATAGAATAATTAGGTATTACTATTACTAATTACGTAGTTTACATATAATATAACACTATAGGAAGGAATAGGCATATTACTATTTAAGGCGAACTATGGGTACGAACTAAGAATATCGTTATTACCACATTAAGTAAAGAAAATGAGTAGTATAGCTAAGCAAAGAATAGAGACATTAATAAATCTTTATGCAAATCTTATAAAAATAGCCAAGGTAGTATAACAGAGAATGAAAAAATACTATAATGCTAGGAGATCTAAGGGACTAGATCTTAAGGAGGGAGATAAAGTATGGCTACTATATAAAAATTTTAAGAGTTAATAACTAAGTAAGAAGTTGGACCACATTAGACTAGGACCCTTTAAAATCAGCTAAAGGATTTTACCGGTCACGTTTAAGTTAAACCTACTAGCCAAAATAAAGATCTACCTAGTACAGTATATTACAATGCTAGAGCTAGCACACGGAAATGTTAAGCTATTAGCCTATAAAGCAAACACGTATAGAGGGCAAGAGAAAGATAAATAGTAAGTTTTAGAAGTCGTTAGTTATAAGAATATTAACAATAAAATATAGTATAAAGTAAAGTAGATAGGCTATAATAAGACTACCTAGAAACTACTAGAGAACCTAAAAAACGCTATAAGAAAGGTATAGAAGTATTAGAAGAAAATAGGTTAGGCAATATTAATAGGGAAGAGTTACTAAAGAATAAGTTACCTAAAGGGGACCTAGGAAGAACGACTGCCAAACTACTTAGAGTTATTTCCTTCGCTGTTAAAAGAAAATCCGTTTTTTTATTGCTAAGTTCCTACAAACCTTATTTCATAAGTTTCTACTTCTTAAAATAAACCTTTTTACAACCCTTCTTAAGACAAAGAAGATAGGCAAACGCCGCAATCCGAGCGTTTAGGGCCTTCTATTCCGCATTATAAGAACATTCTAGCTTAGATAGGGCTTATAACAGCTCGCCATTAAGCTTTACAGCAATAGATTAAACACGAAATCCTATAATAAATTACTTAGGGAACTTAATAACTACTAAGAGTTATAGGACGCGTATACTTAGCGTTAAAAGAAGAACGAACGTTATAAGAGGAACGGATATTTGCTTTAGTGCACTCTAAATATAAAGAGGGTTGCCAGGATAAGGGACTCGCTAACGTAATATAAACTAACCCCTCTTTCGCATAATAAGAACACGAAGATAATATTATCTTACCTAATAATAGTATAGCAGTAATAGTGCGAGCACGCCGCTATATATATAAAAAAGAAGAAGCTTTAGGTATAATAAGTAACAATATTAACTAAATTAATTAGACAGATATCACACCTCTAGTAAACAACTTAGAGATATTAGAGATCTTTAAGGATGAAGATAAAGAGGAGGGAAATAGTGTTATAAACGCTTTAAGTACAATATTATAACTACTTAGAGAAGAGTTAGAAGAAGCTAGTTAGTTAATAAGGGCACAGTCTAGGATAGAGCCAGTAGAACTATGTGATGAGGAATAGTAGTATAAGTTATATAATGTGCTACGTAAGGAACGTGGAGAACGGACGGAACGTATGTACCTTACGTACCTTACGTATATCGCATATAAGAAGGATTTCTTAGGAGTACGGTTGTGTATTTAAAGGACTATAGTCCCTACCTAGATAGTTCCTTCCTTGTAGTAATTCTCAGAATATAATTAGAGTTAATCTATTAGGCAACTACTCCACTAGTTATTATTACGTTGTTGACTTTTGCTTCACCTATATACCTAGCCCATTAATAGGACCCACTGTAGTACCTACTACAAGGTTCCGTTACAAAGATGGGTATACGTAAGTTTTGGAGTATGGCGCTACCTTTTAGTAAGGTTGCATATGCGGTAAAGGTTAGTAGTAAGGATGTATTAGGTACTAGATAAGGTAAAATATAAAAACACTAAATATATATATAGTTAGTACCTAATAGAAGTTTAAAAATAAGGGGACTTAATACTTTAACTAGGAAGATTCCTTATAGAAGAATACCTAAATAGATAATAGTGGTAGAAATGTCTAGAAAATACCTATTTATGGTATATTAAAGACAAAAAGCGAACTAAGTATTGGCTAAAAGTAAACTAAGTATAAATAGGATCTAGCAGCTAATAGTTAGGAAAAGTATAGGCCTATGGGACTAGAGGGAGCTAGTAGTAGAGCCTTAGACCCTTAAAGGAATTTAAGGACAACACCTAAATTTATAAGTAAAATGGTAAGATTAATAGTTTAAAGCATTAATAGATAGTGGAGTAATAAGGAACTATATCTCGCTAGCAGTAGTTAAAAGAATAGGATTACTATATAGGAAAAAGAAGTATCCTTACCTATTAGTAATAATTTTAGGAGATCTAATAGCCTATAGAGGAGGTATTATTAATCTTAAAATAGGACCTATTTAGTTAACTATTAAAGGGAGATAAGTTAAGATGTCTTTTAATATATTACTATTAGGGAATAATAAGGCAGTACTAAGAATGCCTTAGTTATAGAAATACAATCTAAAGATTGATTGGGTTATAGGTTAGGTTAATATTAAAGATACGTAATGCCGTAAGATGTGATAATAAACTAAGTTAGTATAGTACTAAGTTAGAGCGATATATAAAGAAACTAAGAAAGGGTTAGATTATGTACTAAAAAGATACCATAAGTATGGCAAAAAGTTATAGTTACTAGAGAGTGAAAAGCTATTAGAGTATATAGTATGGGACTATAAAATAGAGTTAAAACTAGAAATAAGTCTAAGGTTCTTTTTAACTTATAAGCTTACTAAAGAAGAAGGTAGAGTATTAAAAGAGTTTATCTAGAAGAACCTATAAAAGGGATATATTAGACCATTATAGTTATTAGCGGGTTATCTAGTACTGTCGGTATACTCGCATTATCAACGTGCACGAATATCACTTATAGTGGTACGTATGCTGTGTTGAAGTTGGTAGTTGATTTGTATCTTAAAGAAAGGGGTTGCTCCAAAGTCAGATAGCTAGTCTCACTTCGTGGTCTTGTGACCACGTCACGTGATTAACGTTCCGACACTAGAGCAACTCTAAAAAGGCTAATCTACACTCCAAAGTTAAGTCTTCTAGACTATTTATAGCGTATATGCAATAGTTAGCTCTTCCGTTTATAATACGCAATAGCTTTCACGTGTAATAGTGCTGGAGCGTCGTCTGCCAAATTCTGCCATGCCGTTAAACCAGCCAATTAGGATTTTCCATGCCCGGCATAGAAAATCGCTATTAGCTCACCTACTACTAGCGCCTTAGCGGCTGGCTCTGTATAGTACGAGCCCGTTATACCTAGTCGTATAACGCTAGACTAGGGCTAAATCCGTCCGTTTAACCCACCCTACGGCCTATAATTCGACTCAATTCGTGTTAATGAGCTGTAATAGTGCCGTATAGGGCTTACCCTTTATTATAGCGTCCGTAGGGTTGGTGTCTCTATTAATCCACTTAACTTCGGTAATTTATCTTTGTTTATAAGCTTGGCGAAGGTATATTACATTAATTATTAAGCGTTTCTCTTGCGTAGTTCTTAGTCGGATAAAACAGTTATATAAAGACTTTAAATCAGTACAGAGAACGAGTAGTAGGTTAACCTGTAGGACCTTATCTAGCGTAGATTTAATTATAGCGCCTATGTCGAAACCGTGCGCTATACTGTATAGCTTTAAGGCTAATACACTCCTAGTAACTCTTTTACACTTAATTAAAGACCAGTAGACGATATTTACCTTATTTAAGGCGTCTGCTAGTATAAGTACGTAGCCGATTTATAAAGATAGGTTCTTATTATTGGCGAAGGAAGCGTCCGTAAATACTAGGAGTTATAAGGTATTAGCGTCTAGCTTAACGAACTTTAGGCCTCTATTTACGTTCTTAATCTACCAGCTTAATCGCTTATTAAGGCTCTTTACATCGTCTTTAACTGGGTTAATTGTCTAGGTAGTAAGGGATAGGTTAAATAAGGCCTCTAGCTAACAGACTAAGGCGATATAGGCTCCTCTAGCGCGTTAAGCGATATACTAGTCCTTTAGTGTAAGCAGACTATACGTAACTCCTCTAGAGCTAGTGCTATCTACTAGTGTAGTATTAACCACACTTAGGTTCTCACACTAGCGCTTTTACGTTAGCATAATACTCCTATCTTATATTAATTAAATAAGCCCTCTATTAAACTTAATTAGTATATCAGCGGTTAGTTACTCTTGCTCCTTAGCTATAAATTCAGCCTTATATAGTTTACTTTATTCAGCCTCTATAAAGGTATTATCTGCAAGAAATAGTATATTATTAATCTATAGGCCAATAATTCTAAAAGGCTTATTACTATAAAGTAAGTAAGGGTTGTATATGGACTGGTCTATTTACAGCTAATTAACATAGTATAAATAGTAGGTCTTAAACCAGTGGTTTCCAGCTTTAAATACTCTGTAAAGTGGCCTTACAATCTTTAGAACGGAGTCCGTATCAATTCCAAATTGTTTATTTAGCTTATATAGTAGTCGTACGTAGAACTCGCGGTTTAGGTTTGTAGTAGACTAAACATAGGCTTATAAGATGTCTTAGAGGTAGAGTCGTATCTATGGTAGCATAGCAGCAATACAGAGAATCAGCCGCTGGCTAACTCGTTAAATTATTAGTAACTAAATAAGGACCAGCTCTTTCTCTAAGTTATTATAGGCCTATACAATAAGTCGTAATTTCTTAAAGGCTTTATCGGTTCCCTTATTCTTAATCTCGTTAATAAACCGTAAATTAAAGAGTCTAACCCCCTTTAGTATATTATATAGTTTAATAATCTTAAAGACGCCTTTCTCGAGTAGGCCTATAACCTCCTTTTGTTATAAAGCGCTAAATTAGGTGTTGCTATCGTTCTATAAGTAAATAGTAGTGCTAGCTATATCTGCGGTATTATCGTCCTATAAGTAGATAGCGATATCCACAATATCCGCAATATCCACAATATCCGCAATGTCCGCAATATCACCCATAGAAGCGCCTATATCTATTATAGCATCCGTGACAGCTGCGTCTATAACGGCCGTAAGCAATAGGTATTTACGGGGGCGACCTCTACCTCGCCTTAGCGGTAGCTATAGTTTAGCCTTAGGTAACGATTAAGGTTTGGCTGGTAAAGGTACTGGTTTATCTAATTTAACAGATTCTTGTAGTTCGACTAGGTCTTATAGGTCTAGTAGGTAAAATTTTATAACCATAAAACAGAAGGTCGTAGGCCTATTTAGTAGCTTTATGGTATAGGTCTTACCGTTAATAGTAAGTAGTATATATAGTCCGTCCTAATAGCCGCTTTGGCCAGTATTACCCTTTTTCCAAACTAAGATAGGCGAACTGGGTGGGAGGCCGTAAATAGCGTTAGTTTGTGGTCCATTTCGCATATTAAGAGCGTCAGTAATCTATCGTTTAGCTCATAGTTTCTAGATTTCTATTATTGCTTTTTTAATAGCCGCAGCTCGCTATATAACTAAAGGTAATAGTATATCCGATTTAACCATTTGGGGGTAGGCTCCAAAGACTAGGAGTGTAGGGACTAGGCCTTCTAGGCCAGCCGTGTTATTAATGGCTTTAAAGGCCATTTATAGGGCC
>Ga0307515_10010213_pt1 | contig 18032 bp, 21 predicted proteins | sample 17_EM_MG_FD_194513 | JGI IMG/M metagenome (GOLD analysis project Ga0307515, IMG submission 194513) | Populus trichocarpa ectomycorrhiza microbial communities from riparian zone in the Pacific Northwest, United States - 17_EM | ecosystem: Host-associated > Plants > Roots > Unclassified | place... | reverse complement strand
TGAATTTTTTTTTTTTGTGTAGAGCAGCTCGACAACTAGCTTGGACAAACTTTTGGTTCATAAACTTGGCAAGGCTTTAAGCCTATCATCGGGCTCGACCCAATTAAGAATCTAGCCCTAAATATGCATACAGCACACACAGTACAAGATTTGACCTGATTTAAGATTTGGATAATAGATTAGCTAGTCAACATGCAAGATGGTAGGTCAACTCATGAATGGGTGAATCAATTCAATTTTTTTTACCAAAATAAAATCATTTCAAGTTAAAAAGAAATCCAAAAGACGTTATTTTGATAAAAACCTAGTTTGAAATGAAATTTAGCCAAGACATATAGGAGGCTTCAGACAGGTCGAGTTTTATTACTATATACATAATTTTCTTAGGCTCAAGACAAGTATGCCCACACGCCACAAGAGGGAAAATGAAAATAAAAACAACAAAACTATTAGTACTCTCCACACAACACAACACATGGCAGAGACTAGAAAATTACATCCAGCAGGAGCTGTTCTCCTTATAATCAACCTTCTCATGGCTTCACGTATCTCTCTCTCCCGCTCCATCCTGCTCCTCCAACGCACAAACAACCACTTCCCTTATTCCCATTTTACCCCCAAACGTTTTCCCAAATCTTATCCTTGCCCTCTCTGGTCTTCGTCCTTCTCCTTGTGTCTCCAAACACTTCACAAATCATCAACCACAACAGCAACAACCCCTCCCTTTATCTCTAACTGCTACTCTTCAATTTCAATGGACCCTGTTGCTGATGAGGCCAATCCTTTACTACAAGACTTTGAATTCCCTCCTTTTGATGTTGTTGAGGCCAAACATGTTCGACCTGGGATTCGTGCTCTCCTAAAGAACCTCGTATGTTCTTGTCTTTATATGTTCTTGTTATTGACGTTTTCGTTTCCGGGTTTGCTTTAATTATTCCTTGCTAACTTTTTGTATTCTGGTTTTTGTGCTATCAAGTAGAAATCTTTTGTTAGTTCCAGATTATGGGTTGATCAAAGTTTGATCTTTGTGGTCTGTGATGGTTCTTACTGATGTTTTTGTAGGAGAGTGATTTGGAGGAATTGGAGAGAACAGTGGAGCCATCATGGCCAAAATTGGTAGAGCCATTGGAGAAGATTGCAGATCAGTTGACTGTTGTTTGGGGTATGATAAATCATCTTAAGGCTGTTAAAGACTCACCTGAACTCCGCGCTGCTATCGAAGAAGTTCAGGTAAATTGTTATCTTCTCATGCTCTATGCACATGAATTCTAATATATGAGTCAAAATTTCGCTTTGATTAAAAGTTCGTTTTAATTCTGCATTAATTTGTTTATCGCCCTTCTTGTGAATTTGTGCGCTGCATTGCCCTTTTGTGCTCACAGCTTTTAGCTTTTGTCTACAGCCCGAAAAGGTGAAATTTCAGCTTAGGCTGGGACAAAGTAAACCTATATATAATGCATTTAAGGCCATCCAAGACTCTCCTCAATGGCCATCACTAAGTGATGCTCGGAAACGTATAGTGGAATGTAAGTATCTTAAACTTCTCTTGTTGTCTGAAATATTATTATGTGCTTTTATGTTTTTCGTTTACCTAATTCTTTGTTTTTCTCTAGCTGTCTGGTTTTGTTACCCTGTGACTTCAGTCTACCAGTTTCGTTGGTTTGCTGAATTTTTATGGTGTCATGACCATAAACAAGTGCAGTTGCTGGATCACTCTTGATTACTGTCAGCAGCATTAAACTGTCGGGGTTGGGACCACTAGAATAGGCCTTACCTTATAATCTTTTCTTGAAAGAGGGAAAGGAGTCCTTTGCAGGGATTGTTTTGGATGTTGTAGCAATGTTCTTGTTAAGTTTGGATGGAGTTGCATTGCACCTGGACTGCATCCATGTACATGATTTTGTGATGCCTTTCTCTTGTATCAAATGAGTTGATCACTAGCCCCCATCCACCAAGGCAGGGTTGCATGATCTGGTTTTCATATTTGGATCATTGTAAATGATGCAACTTTAACTATTTGATTATTTGGTCTTTGGGGGCATGCCTATCAGAGAAGAAAAGAAATGAGTGTGTGTTATCTTTGCAGTTGTTGATAGATAGGAGATGTTTCTATACCTCTAAGGCCACCAGATGCAATTTTATGGCAGCAAGCACCTGTACACTGAATAGTCATACAAGGATTACGCTGATTGCTGAGAATGATATGAGCTTGAAACATTGAAGGAGGGAGGAAAAAAAATTATAAAATCATGTTAATCGTATTTATTTCCACTGATAGTGGTCAATTGTGACTTGAATGGTTGTGGAAAGTGCTTTTAATGGTTGCATGTTTCATGAAATCCTGTTGATATGCTGGTTTCATTGAACCCCATCAGTTACTAGATGTACTCTTCAACAAATTTCAGATTACTTCTTACCAACCAGATGTACTCTGTCGTGCGCTAGGGTTATCACTTACCAAATAAATGCTATATCATTTGCAGTTTCCTTGCTTCCTATTTAATTCTTGTGACATGATCATTTGAGATTACACCTAAGCTATCTTACATGCCTGATGGCTTTTATATTTTTATGAATACAGCCCAAATAAAAGAAGGGGTTCTTAATGGTGTTGCTCTTGATGATGATAAAAGAGAGCAGTTCAACAAAATTGAACAGGTGCTTTTATATTAACAATTTTCGTTTGAAAGACAGAGCTGTCTTCTATTCCTTCCTGGGACACTTGGTTATGTGCATATGCTACCAAGAACACTCTTAAGTTAAATGGCAACTATCGTTCAGTGCATGTCTTAGTTTTGCATTGCTCATTGCTTGCTTCTCAATTAACTGTTTAATTTGCAGGAACTGGAAAGACTATCCCAAAAATTTGGGGAGAACGTACTGGATGCCACAAAGAAGTTTGAAAAAATCATAACAGATAAGAAAGATATTGAAGGATTGCCTGCTACCTCACTTGGTTTGGCTGCGCAGACTGCAGTATCTAAGGTACTGCATGTCATTATCGCTGCAAGTTGGTTTCATTCATCAAGTCTAATAAACTGTTTTCTATTATATATTATCATATCAGGGGCATACAGATGCATCTGCTGAGAATGGACCGTGGATAATTACATTGGATGCCCCAAGTTTTATGTCTGTCATGCAACATGCAAGAAATCGTGGTTTACGTGAAGAAATCTACCGTGCATATGTAACTCGAGCTTCAAGTGGTGATCTGAATAATACAGCAATTATTGATGAAATATTGAAGCTTAGGCTTGAAAAGGCTAAGCTCCTTGGCTACAACAACTACACTGAGGTATGATTCATTATTATGTTAAAGCTCAAAGCTACTTTTGATATTCTGATTCAATTATTTATAACAGGTAAGCATGGCAACCAAGATGGCTACTGTCGAGAAAGCAGAAGAGCTACTAGAAAAGCTGCGCGCAGCTTCTTGGAATGCTGCTGTTCAAGGTAACATATTATATTTCTCGGGACTGTAGTGGCATCACCTTTTTGCAATACTTTTGAAGTTTAAGTGAAACTTTGCTTGTCAAGAGTTTTGCTTGTTTGTGACTTTTTCTCTTGAAAAGTCGTGTTTTTATTTTCTTTGCAGCTTTTTTATATGAAAAATCTGCATTTACTAAAATGTCGTACATTTGCTCTGGTATGCTGTTGTCTGTTTGTGATATCTGTGGTTGAACTAAACTACAGGGTTAGTATATTCTTAAAAAAATGCATATTCCAGCACACCTTGCCCTTTTCAACCTCTCAAAATTTCCCACTTCATCTCTTTTAGCAACATCACTTGATATATGTGGCACTGCAAACTTACCCTCTCTTTGCATGTGTAAGTGGGCTGCTTGAAGATTTTCAGTTATAATAGCATCTCGATTTAGGTAGGCTTCTATCAATTGTAGGATCTGCCTCCTTCAAAACCTGGAACTTCAAAACTCTTTCAGTAATATCACTTGCTATATCTTGTGGTTCAAACTTGCTCTCTTCTTTGCATTGGTAACTGGGCTAGTTGAAGATTTTCAGGTGTACTAGCATCTTGAATTTGTGGTAGAGTTGTACTAGTGTTTGTTTCAATGGGTGCTTTGCCTTGTACAATTTTTGACAGCCACTCAGTGCTTGCATTGCATCAAGACATTAGTTTGCTAGATATTACATAAATATCTCAATTTTCAAACATCACATCACTATAAATCAGTTTGGATTGTTTCGTTGTCTTCTTCAGATTCTCACAACTAGATTATTTCTTTGTAGATACGGAAGACCTTGAAATCATTATGATGGTTTCTTTGTCTGCTTCAACATCTAACAACTAGATCCTTTCTTTGATCTTTGTAGATATGGAAGACCTTAAAATTTTCTCCAAAAATCAAGGTGCAATGGAAGCAAATGATTTAACTCACTGGGATACAGGCTTCTGGGCTGAGAGGCTGCGCGAGTCAAAATATGATATCAATGAGGTCGGTTCCCTCTCCCTCCCTCCCTCTCTCTCTCTCTCTCTCTCTCCATCTATATTCTCACTCTTTGCTTATAATGTGGGATGGTTTTGATTTAAGCATGTCGCAGGTTTGGTATGTCAAACTATGATTTATGTTTGTTCTATAAGCATTTTCTCTCAAATTCACCTGGCTCTATAAAATTGACATGTTCCTCCAATGATAGTTTATTAGTATGCAACTCATCTACCTATATACGCTTGTTTTTGGTTGGGTGGGTTTAGTACATTTTGTTTTGTAAAAGGTCCATTATCTTTTATATTTATGCTGATTTTTATACACTTAATCATGGTTAAAGGTGGGTTAGGAACTGATTTAATTCTTGTTGTCGAAGAAAGAAGAGAGTGATATAATTGATAAGAAACTCCATGTAGATATAATTCTTTTTCTTTGATTGCGAAATCCATTCCTGCTGTCTTTAAACGAGTTCTTTCCTTTCACTTCATGGTACTAAAGAGTGGATGTGTGAGTGTTAATGTTGTGCACCTAGTTTTAAATTTCATCAATTGTTGTTACACAATGCCATTCAACAGGCTTTAAGACCACTACTACATGCTTATAACCTGTTGCATAATGGAGAATATGGCTGCTACCATGATGCAGCGCCTACAACTCTATGACCGTAAGTGCCATAGCATTTGTGTGATAAGCGTTGCAGATGATTATCTTCAATGCTCTAATGTCTCACCTTCTATTGTTTGCTTCATCTGCTTGCCTTATTCTTTCTGTAATATATATTTCTGTCTGAAAATGCTTTGTATCTCTTGGTTTATATTCTGCAGGAAGAACTACGTCCATTTTTTTCATTGCCAAAGGTTATGGATGCCCTTTTCAACCTTGCAAAGACTATTTTTGGAATTGATATCGAACCGGCTGATGGTCTTGCTCCGGTGATTTATTTCATTAACTTCATTTTACACTGCTTTTCTGTTTGTGAAGGAGCTTATTTAGTTTAAGCTCTATCAATAACCATTTGTTGTGTAATAGGTTTGGAATAATGATGTTAAATTCTACTGCGTCAAAGATTCCTTGGGCAGTCCAATTGCATACTTCTATTTTGATCCATATTCTCGTCCATCTGAGAAACGGGGTGGTGCATGGATGGATGAGGTAGTTTCTCGAAGTCGTGTTTTGTCACCCAATGGTACTGCTCCAAGGTTGCCTATTGCCCACATGGTGTGCAACCAAACACCGCCAGTTGGGGACAAACCAAGCCTGATGACATTTCGGGAGGTAAGTTAACATTGATTTTTAGATCAGGGACATGGTTGTTCTCTGCAGAAACCTACATAAGTTTCAGACACAATAACTCAAAATATCGGTGTAATGGTGCAACAACATGTGTATATTTTCCTTCACATAAGTGAAATGGAAAACATGTCTAACCATCACATACCTGGCTTTCATGGAATGAAGAATTTTATATCGTTATACTGCATTGATTTGGTTGATTATTATGGAGTTATGTGTCTTACGAAAGGGAAGTTAGGTGCTGTTTTAGAAAGAAAGGCATATCATGCAATTTACTAATGGGAATGGATATTGCAGTGAGTGGTGTGGTTTTATATATTATATAACCTAGTTACGGGGGTTGATGACACTTTTTGCAGGTTGAGACTGTATTCCATGAATTTGGTCACGCCCTCCAGCATATGCTAACCAAGCAGGATGAGGGTCTTGTTGCTGGCATCCGGGGTATAGAGTGGGATGCTGTTGAATTACCCTCCCAATTCATGGAAAATTGGTGTTATCACAGGTAACATAATGTGAACCTCAGTGGAGATTGATCTTCCATAGCATTGGTAGTATAATTCTTTCAAACAGCTTTGTGGAAAGAAAAAGGATTAATTGCTGTGAGTACAAGGTTCATGATTATGAATATAGCTCTTAAGCTTCCTTTTTATTTCATTCCTTACTATGGATAAACGCTCCTTGGCTACAGCAGTCTGGTTTGTTTCTTATAGCTTCTTTCTCATCACTCACATAGCAAGACATTGGAATTGTGGTTTTCCAATGACAAGTGCTTTGATGTAACTTTATTTATAAATTACTCATTTGTTCTATCATGGAGATTTGGATTTATATAAATGTTCTTGAAGGATCTCATCTATTTAGATAGTATCAATTACAAATTGACGCAACGTGTCTGTATTTACTTGTGTTGCTGCAGGGAAACTTTGATGGGCATTGCAAAGCACTATGAAACTGGGGAAAGTCTCCCCGAAGAAGTGTACTTGAAGCTTCTTGCTGCAAGGACTTTTCGAGCAGGGTCCTTTAGTCTTCGTCAGGTAATTAGTTTATAATGGTGCTTTTCCATTGTTTTCCTTTTGCAATTTTTTGGCTTTAAGTTTTCGTATATGCTACTTTCATTTTGTTTTGTCAGTAGTCATCTGAGGATAGTGCCTTTCTTACTAGATTTTTCTTTCTATGTTAGGTCTCATTTCCTTTTTCCAGTTTCAAGATTGTTGAGATACTTATTTCCGTTACCACTATACAATTATCATGTATATCACATTAAGGACGGTCAATTTTTACACCTTATATTCTAAGTCCATGAGAAAACCATAAATGGACCTGCGTGCCTTTTTTATTATTTTTTTAGGCAACTTCTTTTCCTCTCTCCTGGCACCATTCAAATTCTACAAGAAGTCAAATTCCTCACCTCCACTGTGGTGATCTACTCACTGTTTACCAGCTTCATCAAGGCATAAGGGAAAATCACATTCCTTTTCCTTTCTTAATTGTCACAAATTTCAGTTGTAAAGATTCTAATGGCTTTGAAACTGCAACTTGAGAACTTGCAGGTTCAAAGTTCTTTTTTGAGCTTAAAATCACCTCTGATTCTCTTTCAACAAAACCATACAGAAGCTTGAGAAAAACACAGTGGAAGTGAATCATTGGGTCTTCAAAACTTGAGCATGCCATTGTTGAATTTCTTTTTAAAATTCAACAAACAAAAGATTGAGAAATTTCAACTGGCTTTTTTGTAAAAGAAAAAAAACCTGGCTTTCTTTATGTTCCTCTCCCTGGTGCCATTGTCTCTATTGTAAGATTTTTGTGTAGTCTATGACTAGGATTTACTGGCGGACACAGTGAGGGGAAACACCATGGACTTTCTTTTTTCCTCTTTCTCCTTGCATAAAATGGGGGTGAGGAAAGAACTTGATATCAGGACTTAAAGAGAGAAAGGGTGTCTATTAAAAATTAAAAAAAAAATATTGTGTGGAACCCGTTTAACATTTTTGTGGATTTAGAAGATAGGATCATGGAAATAGACCCCTCTCATCACATTATATATGGTTTCTAATTTCCCACATTTTCGAGTGAAAATGTTATGTTTGAGAAATGCTTACCATATTTTGGATAGTTTAGTTTTTGGAATGAATGCTCACTCACCTTTTATTTTCAGATAAAATTTGCAAGTTTAGATTTGGAGTTGCATACAAAATATATACCAGGTGCGTTGGAGTCTATCTATGATGTTGACCAAAGGGTCTCTAAAAGGACACAAGTGATCCCTCCTTTGCCAGAAGATAGATTCCTCTGCGGTTTCAGTCATATTTTTGCAGGTTTGCTTGACTGTAATGTTTATTTGGATTTGTCAGTTTTTTTACTTTGCTTCATCCTTCCCCTTTTACATTCCCTTGATTTTTATACCTTTTTGTGAATATTAGGCGGTTATGCAGCTGGATACTACAGTTACAAGGTATGTGTCAAAATACTTGTACACTTGCACACAATAACTGCAGTTAAAGTTGAAAAGAATGTTGCAATGTTAGTTATGCTAATAGTAGTCCAAATCATTGTTAGTTAAGAAAATTGAATATCTTAGAAGTTTTCTCCCTTGGCTTTTATATGATCGTCTTGTAGGCTCTCCATATTTGACTTGAATTTTAGCCTTCTATAGGTCCAAAGTCTAGCTTGAGCTTGCACAATTCTCTTTTTTCTTCCATGTTTCTGACACACAAAGAAAATGAGGAAGTTTGACTGCAATTTATATTATGTTTCCTCTCCTCATTTTGTCACTCTATGGCATGATATTTAAAGGCAATTCCTTTTTGCAGTGGGCTGAGGTATTATCTGCTGATGCTTTCTCAGCCTTTGAGGATGCTGGATTGGATAACCACAAGGTATGGATAAAGGGCTGTCCAACTGACCTTTGCAGCCTTGCTACTGATCTTTTACTCTTAATTTTCCATCTTTGATTTGTGTGCATTGATTATAGAAATTCTCTTTCTACATTGCACCTAGTTGATTATTCATTCATGCATCTTCTTGGTGGGTTGTAATCTGTGTCAAGATTAATTGGAGTGTTTGAACTCTCCCTGACGGGTCCTTCCTGGAGCTCACCAATCATAATATCTCTATTTCATCTCATCGATCTAGGAGTTGACTAAGAATCCTACCTCAAAATCATAATTGATCCTTCTGATAAATAGCAATGATTTTTGGCTGGGGATATTGATGAAATGGGTTTTGACATTAAAATTCCATGTGGAATTTGAGATGGGATCCCTAGCCTCTTTAAGTTTGAAATTGTATCTCTAGTTCCAAGAATTCTTCCATATCAATGCCTTTAGTTGGAGTTTGTTACGTCATAATGAGTTGCTATACTATGATAATAGGAACCCAATACTGACATGAACAATTTATTAAAAAAACAAGGTCTTTTTTCTTTTTTCACATTTGCATTTGGTGCAAGTATAGATTGGAATAACGAAGCTCTGTGATGCAACAGGCTGTTAAAGAAACAGGGCACAAGTTCCGGGAAACCATTCTTGCTCTTGGAGGTGGAAAAGCGCCACTAGAGGTTAGATAGTAAAAACTATATTCCCTGCTGAATTTCCTTTACTTATGCTCCCTCTCTTCACAAGCTGTCAATAAGATAACTTCTGTGTGGTTTTGCTCTCTTATTCTATCCTGTCCTTTTGATACAACCTCAATTCTTGGCCTACATTTGCGCTGGTTTATCCAGTTTAACTATAAACCTTTGAAGTTTTTGGCCTAAAAAAAAAAGATCATAACTGTTAGCTCAATCACATCATCCAAAAACTTGAAAGCTAATAATTCCAGCAAGTAGGATGTTCAAACGTTCCTTGCTAATTATTCCCATCTTCTTGAACTTGACTTTCCTTGTTTTGAAACGTCCAGGTTTTTGTTGAGTTCCGAGGGCGTGAACCTTCGCCAGAGGCACTGCTCAGGCACAATGGCTTGTTATCAGTGACAACCTCTGCATAAGTCGCATTTTTCATACCAGATGGTACCCGGGCTGCTGTTCTTTCTTCAAATTGAGTGACAAAACTATATCTGGTTCCTGATGGATATTCTTGTCGTCAAAGTCCAAGCCCTTTTTATCTCATTCAATAGATCATTATTGCACAATGAACTTGGAAAATGATTTTATTCAAGTCGTAATGATTCTCCTTTCAAACACCTCTTAAGATGATTCTTGTGATGTTTATTTTTTGGTTGCTTTTCTTTGCCTTTTTCTAATGCCTTTTGTTCATGAAATGGAACGTTGCAATGGACGTAGATAGTAAGATCAGAGAGCAATCTAACCTTAAAATAACTTGCATCTGTTTTTCGAGAGGAATTGGGAGAAGGATGAATAAAAATAAAGGAATTATTAGGAATATTTATCCTTTGACAATATGGATAAAGACTCGATGAAGGGATTTTTCAATTCTCTCTCTCTTATTAACTAAACATCTAAATGGATAGCACATTATTCTTTCCTTCTTTTTTATTTAATTCAATCTACTCTTCCTTCTATCTATCTTTGGTGACAAACATGGTTAAATCTTAATTATCTAAACTACTTAAATAAATAAATAAATCATAATAAACAAGCAGGAAGAAAAAACTTAACTACTTAAGAAGGTGCTAATCAATGAATTTGTCCTCCATAACTAAATTTAAATTTAAATTCATGCATGAATGAACTCTGAACACATTGAAGCTTGAAAGGAAAAGAAAAATGAAATGTAATAATGAGGGCTTGCCTTGAAAGAAAGAAAAGATTGGGTGTTCATTAGGGAGTTAAACCTAAGGAAAGAAATGAGAATTAAAGGCCACAATTACAAAAACTGACCCCATTTTAGGTGGATATGGGAAAGGGAGTCAGCAAAAAGCTGCATTAAAAATAAACAAAGGGTAAGCTATATTTTTGCCCTTATAGATTCATTAGTGTTTCACTTTTATATCTATAGTTTAAAGCTTTTTAATATAGCCCCTATAGTTCTCCAGAAAGTTTCAATTTCCTCCCTTACCATTAACTAACTAACAAAAAAAGTTATTTTTCTTCTTCTTTTTCTCTCATTGTTTTTCTTACTTTTCTCTCATTTTTTTCTCTTGAGTTCACATTTATGTTGTAAAAATTAAAAATAAAAAAACTCATAAATTAACTTTTAAAAATAAATTATTTATTTAACACTGGAACTTTTATAATATCAAACTTGATAAACTCAATTTAATAGGTTGACTAAGAAAACTTATTATTCGTAATCTAATTCGAATCAAGTATTAAATTGAACAAGAAAAAAAATATTGATCTAGTAAAATCTAATCAGCTCGGTTAGATTAATTATATAATTAAATCAATCTTAACTAAATTAACTTCAATAAATTTTTTTTAAGAATAAAATAACACTATTTTTAATAAAAATAATTGACTCTATAACCGATGAGAGAATTAATCCGATGCTCCAAGCATTTTTCTGGACTAGTCCCAAGCCGGGTCTGTCAACTATGTAGAACTGTAGAAGGCTACGAGAATATATATATATATATATATAAAATTGAAAAATGATAAATCATAAGTGTAGAAGTGAAACATTGGTGAACTTATAGGGACAAAGTTGAAAAAACAAATGAATAACCGTATATATAATAAGTAGGAGACTGGTATGTCGATAAGATTCAGATCTGGAGAAAAAAAGAGAGAGAGAAGAAATGGCGAGAGCAGGCGGAGGAGGAGGAGGCGGAGGAGGGATAACAAACGCGGTGAACGTAGGGATAGCAGTACAAGCAGATTGGGAGAACAGAGAATTCATATCTCACATATCTCTCAACATCCGTCGTCTCTTCGATTTCCTCATCCAATTTGAGTCCACCACCAAGTCCAAATTGTCTTCTCTCAATCTCAAGCTTGATACTTTGGAGCGTCGTTTACAGCTTCTCGAACTCCAAGTTTCCACGGCCACTTCAAATCCTTCTCTTTTCACTTCCACCACTACCACCACCGCTTGATCTCTGTTTTTTTTTTCCCATTGGGTTTCTCTTACTGTAATAATCAACTACTAATTTTTTTTTTGGGGTGTTATTTATCAGTTTCTTGTATGATTATTGTTCATTTTCTTCGATATTAGCTTAGGGTTGATACCGCTGAAGATTCTGCTCAGATATTGATAAAGATGTGATCAATGCTTTGAATATGAAGCTGAAGTTGGAATTATTGGTTTCCTCTTAGGTTGTCGTCTTAAGGATCGATGATTTCCAACTCAATGACTACCCAATGTTGAAAAAGGTTGAAGCTTTATGACTAATGCTTGTGTTTTTTGCTTGATGGATTTGGATTTTGCCCTATTTATTTATTTATTCGGTCAGAATTGCTAAAAAATATCAATTTGATACTTGTAAATTATCTAGAAAAACATCAATTTGATGCATGCTCTTAAGAAAAAAGGCACCACCCCAACAGCAATGCCAAATGATTCTTTAGTTTATCCCTGTTGTCATGCATTGGTTTTGTGTCTGCTCTGGCTAGAGTTGCTGGCTGCTCCTTGTTATTTTGGTTTGTATTTTGTGGTAGTGGGTCTGTTTATGTCTCTTGATGTTGGTTTCAGTTCTTTTGATGTAGGATTTTCATGTTTTTGGTTTTGAATCCTCTGTTGTATCTCCGTGGTTGCTTGCCTCTTTGCTCCCAAGGTGTTTGATGAATTTCACTTGCCGGAGCTCTGTAGCAGCTAGCTCTTCCTGATTAGTATCTATGGGGTTGATTTATACGTTAGACTACTGTTTTCATTATGCTTGGGCTGTTTAGGTTGACAAGAATGCTAGTGCCGCCGCCGCCGCCACTCTCCACATTGCCTCAGCATGTTACCCCCTCTTTATGCCAGGCTCCACAATTTCATCAGTCCTTGACTCCCTTATGCAAGGCTTTGCCTGCAGGAAAGTGATTTCCTTGGTTTGCATGGAAATTCAGGCAGATATGCTAGTTATACATGATTGATATAGACAAGAGAGGCACCACAGCCATCAAAGTTTTGAAAACGAGAAGTTAAGCTTGACCTAAAAGACATAAAAATAAAAAATAGATAAACGGACTCTTATTCAAATAAGCTATACTCATTTCGTAGCCTGTGCAGGTTGTGAGTCTCTTGGCCACTTAGGATTTCAAGCAAAGCCACCCCAAAGCAAAAGACTAGACTATTTGCAAAACATGTTGTGTTGAGTAATACCAGAATGATGGAGTTATAAACTAGGATTCAGCCAAAGATGGTCTTTGGCTTACGTATGATACAACAAATCGATTTTATTTTAAGTTTAAATTGAATCAAGCTAATTAGTTGATGCAAAAGAATATAACAAACTAGAAAAACAAAACATTCTATCTGTCAACAATAGTTTTAGTTTTTCTACTAACGAAACCATTCTTATAGTGAGTAGAAGATTTAAAAATCTAATTCACAAATTTTATTTGAACTATGAGAATATCAGCTTTGATCCTATCAATTTTAAAATTCTGTTCAAGCACCTGTAAGGCACATTCTTTGCAATGTATTTCATTAAGAATCACCTTAAGAATCACTTCTATATTTGTTCCCCTTTTATAGACATTATAAAAAAAAAATTGCATTTAAATCTTCTCCTTTAGCATCATCCTCATCGAAATTTGATGGTTTATTCCAATCTATAAAGGAAATAGAATCATCTTTCAGTCTCAACATCATATTTATCTTGATTAAGAAATTATTTTCTCTACTCATGTCTTCAAAACGGGTTTTTGAAATTAGTTATGAATCCGTGATCACTCTTCTCATCATTACTCAAGCTCCTCATATTAGCCAACTGACAAGTTAGTTTTGCAACTTGTCTCCACATATATTTTCTCTCTTTATCGAGAGGAATCTTCTTATCATTTTCTACACGGGCATATCCTGGTGTGCTACCTTCTTTCAATCATATGATTATTCCAACATACAAGAAGCAAATAACCATTAGGATCATTGGGCTCCGATATCAACTTACATGGATAGAAACACAAATAAAAAGCAAACTAGATAAGACAAAATAGAAGTCAAATAAGGTTGTCACACATAATCTTAATTCATAATTTTATTGCTAAATATTTCTCTTCAAATAATCTGTCTTATTAAGAAGTTTACAACTCCTTAAATAAAGTAAAAAACTAACTTAGACAAACTAGAAAACCTGAGAATAAAGGAAAAAATAATAAAATTCCAAAATAAACTAGAAAAAATAAAATTATTGAGTATTTTATTTAATTTCCTAAACTAAATAGAAAAACAACTAAGAAAACCAACAACTTTTCCTAAAAAAAAATCCTAATGCATCATTAGTTCAGTTAAGATTTGCATTTTTTAAAACCTAATAAGTCCAATCTAATTCATGGGTTCTTTAGTTGTGCTATTTTTATAATATACTTTTAATTTTTAGTGGGTTTTTTTCAATTTATTTTTGTTGGATTGTTTTGATTTTAGTTTCTAAAATCAAAATTAAATTTAATCTTTGTTTTAAATCTTATATATAAAAAAAACAGTTTAATTCAGTTTGGTTAATTTTATATCAATTTTTTACAAATATTTTAAATAATGCGGTTAATTTTCTCAATAGTCCAATAAGCTACAAAAACTTGTAATAAATGTCCAACAATCTAAGACATCTGTTTCACAACAGGTCCTTTGATAGTTCCATTCTTAACAAGATTTTATGCCTTATTCAATCCCCACTTAATTAACCCAAAATGCCCTTCATATTGTGCCAAAAACAAAACTCAAAAATAATAAAAATAAAGAAAAGGCAGAATAAGATTAAGGTTTTTAGCTCTCTCTCCCTTCAAGGCCCAAAAATCAGGCATCCGCTTTCTTCCTATTTTTTCACTGGACTCGTTGCCGATCAATCCACCGATCTTTTCACTCAGCTACCGATTAATTGCTTATTCATTCTTGAATTAATCGTCATTCCCGATTAATTCGCGATGAACTAAGACGATTATTTAGATGGCGATCCTTTACCGATTAATTCCCGAATATCTTCCCGATCAAATGCGGGGTAAATTCTCAGATCGCGATTACTTTCCGATCTTTTGGCGATGATTCGAAATTAGTCGCCACACAGATCCTTTTATATTCCGATTTATTGCCCGATCATCTCTATTGCCGAGTTATTTCCGATTGTTTCCAAAACATACCGATTAATTGCCGATGTTTTATGCATTCATTCACCTGTTCAATTTTGCCTCGAGTAGCACCGAGAGCAATAGAGGGTTTGGTTGGCCAGGCAAGAGTTTTTCTCTTCGCTGCTTCTCCTGTTAAGGGACCAGTTGTTGAGAAGAGATCCATGTCAAAACAGTTTTTTCTTCTGGTTTAAAGTACCATAGAGGAGATCTTGTCGAGAGCCATTGGACAAAAATGGATAAACGAGAATTTGTTGATCACTTTCACAACATTAACCAAGAATAGGCAACAGGTTCTCATGCCCAAAAGACATCGACAATGAATACCAGTTGTGGAGTAGACATTAAATTAAAACAAGAACCACCGTTGCAGACTTCACTGGATTGTGTCAATACAGGAATCTTCTATTTAGATATGATGAGACCAGGGAATATTGAAGAGATGTTATTTGGCAAAATCAGTAACATTAAAATTTGGTGAAAAGAGAGCAAGAAGATAATACTTTTGATATTTCTATGAGAAATGCTGAGTTGCTGTATGAATAATAGAAGATTGTGAGTGCAATGCCTTTCTCATTCACGAATTCCAGAGTTGCTTGAGTTGAAGTAGATGGCAGGACCTTCACTGCCACTTCCTGCCATTTTACCAGTACATCTTACTTCGGATATATTTCCTTGTGCATATTAAGAGAAGAGAAAAGGTTGCCTATATGTTTGCAACTAAGAAAACATGTACATGTACTTTCTTTCCAGCATCGGTGGTCAGCATAAAGATGGTATAGGCAGCATAACCGATGCTATTTCCAGTGTTTCCTGTGTCAACTCCGCTAAGCCAATTTCAAAACACCAGAAGCTTTTCCCTGTAGATACTTTAAATCCCCTAAGAGCCTCAGTTCAAGCTTTGAAATGTATCGATATCCATGACGATGCAAAATTAAAAGATAAAAGTTGACTGTTCGCATAGTTAATATCGAAGGATTACTGCAACAAGATAATCATACACATCCAAAAAATTCTCTATTCGTCATTGATTGATTTTATTAGGTTCTTGAATGGTAGAACCTTGGTAAGAATAATCAAGACTATCATTGGATTTTCTCTTTATTGACATGTGAAAGACCCTGAAGATCCTGGTTAAACGCTTCATCAATGTTTGAAAGATTTGTTTTTAGCTAATATGCTTTTCAGTTTTCCACCTCGTAAAAGACATGCTGACAGCAAGTTAGTTTCTGATTTAAAACAATTTTCCATGTCTCACCAAGTTTTACCCCAAGCTTAATAGCCTTCTGAATTTTTTCTACTTGTCTAAATAAGAAAGCATGCCAGAAAACTATGCACTGGGCAGAAATTTATTTCAGGGGCTTCTACATAGAACCTTGCAACATTCATAAACTTTTGAGATTAGTTTCTAACAGTAGGTTGCTGGAGTTTTCTCAGCTGCTAACGGATCCAATAGAGCTGAAGATCAAGGTTGAAAATCATTAGTGGAGAGAACCATTCAACAGCTAACCTGTCTAAGTTGATTAGAGCACAAAAGCACAAGTCAAGAGCTGCTAGTTTATTGTTTCTCCAGAGGTATCAGTGCAAATGATCTCAAAATGTAAGAACAAATAAACGGATAGCAGGATCTCATTTGCAATTCCAATGAAGGAACTTCTACTTCCCCTATATGATTTTCTATGACCTCTGGTTCTTTGAAAAGAATCGAAGAGCTATGTAGAAAAAAATCCTGTATAGAACAGCCCAACCCAACATCACAAGCACCTTCTCCCACCTCCAATATATGGCAGTGGTATTAATATTGAGCGATTCTAAGATGGTGGTGCCGTTGACAATTTGTCCAGCAGGGATTATTCCAAAAGGATCTGATGTCTGGGATTGGTTCATCAAAAGCCCTTCAACTGAATATGTCATAGTGGAGACCTTGTTCAGCCACTTCCAATATATGGGGGTATCATGGCTTTTCATGAAGTGGAACTTTTAAGCCTAAGTCGGAGGCCTTTCCAACCTCGGCTAGTAACAGATTATGCTTGTCGTAAGATAATGCTGCATTCCGGGAAGTACGAATCAGTCCACGAATACTTACATGAAAGCGAACAGAAGCGGGGAATCTCTAAAAGCCCTTACAGACGAAGGTATGTAGTCGCTGCCTAATATGGGAAATGTTACAATATTTTGTAGCTCATGCATTTTGTATAGTGTGACTTTCAGTTCTTGTGAGAACATTTTGGGAGGAAGGTAGAGTCAATGAAGCTGTGGAAACGGTGATGGGGACATGGAACGAAGAGGAGTAGTTGGAGCGGCCAGTGTATACTATGCCTGCCTTTGCTACAATGGGAGGTGACAGGATGCTATGCTAGAGGTTAGGATCTTCACTTCTAGAGACTGATTGCTTTGCTCTAGACTCTTAAGTTTGCTTGGTTATGGCGTTGTTGAACCATGTGCTCTTTGGTTTCTTTTCTTCAGTAGCTTCAATGTCTGCATTTTATTTAATATCTATGGGCCACAAAACATATGTTAATAACATGCCAAGTTGAGAAAATGGAAAGACTCTGTCATAAGAAGCCTTTTGGAGGTTTCTCACTGGAATGATCGTGTCTTGCATTTGGTTACTGTTTCGGGATAAAAAGAACAAATACAAAGAGATAGCAATGTATTTTATTGAAGAAATAAAGAGAGATATAAAACAAATCTGTCCCCGTGATAGTTTAGGAGAGAATTTTGTACTTTCAAAATAAGGAGGAGACATATCATCTCTGTTTTCACTGTTACAGTCTTTTCTGTCCTGAGACATGTCCCTCTACTAATGGTAGGCATATTGATGATTGCATACCTATCTTTGAACACATGAAAGCCCATTGTGTCCCAAACATTGGGACCATATACACTATGTTTGACGACATCAAAGGATTTGATCGTAGTGCCACTACCACTATACCAGATGACTTGCAGATGAGCTCAATGAGTAGAATCTGAGTCTCTTGACCTTTTGTTTTCTTAATACAGAGTCATCTTCTGGAGCATGCATTCGATAAGATTTTGGAAGCTGGAGAAATCCCTCATCCAGTCTCTTTACTGAAATGGGATTTCAAGCCACAGCTCAATAGAATTATGAGAAGGCT
>Ga0307515_10010212_pt1 | contig 18032 bp, 11 predicted proteins | sample 17_EM_MG_FD_194513 | JGI IMG/M metagenome (GOLD analysis project Ga0307515, IMG submission 194513) | Populus trichocarpa ectomycorrhiza microbial communities from riparian zone in the Pacific Northwest, United States - 17_EM | ecosystem: Host-associated > Plants > Roots > Unclassified | place... | reverse complement strand
TCAGATTCAAAACGAGAAGAGAAGGTTGGCAGTCTCTTTCTATTCATTTCTATATATTTTATGTGTGCTTGTGTTCTTTTTCTGTTTTTTTCTTTTAATTAGGTGGATTTTGATTGATTTGAGATTGTTTGGGGTCTGGGTTGCTTTTCTATTTTTGCTTTGGATGAGAAAGGTTCAATCTTTATGAAAAATTGCGTTTTTTAGGGTGATTCTTGATGTCTGATTGAGGTTTGGATTAGAGTATGCTATAATATGCTGTGATATTTACATAGATAGGAAGAAATAGTTAATTTGCTGAGTGCTAATGTGATTGCAAAGAGGTTAGTTTGCTGGCCAAGTTTAACTTGAATGTGGTTGGGTGTGTTGTGAGAGGAATCTGATATTACTGGCTGTGGGTTGAGTGTAAAGGTTTTAGCTTTTTAGTAGCTTTAGTAGTCAAGGGAGTAAAAGTGGAAACTTTTATTGTAGGTTTGTGAATTAGGTGTGATCTGTGGTGCTATATGTGTCATTGATTTGTTTCAACTAGTTTGTTCACAATAAAAGAATTAGATTAGTGTTGTTGAATTTTGGTGAGTGTAGATGAAAGATTGCGATGAACATGCATTAGGGTCGCTGTATAATTTCTTGCTTTTGTTGCATGTTGTGATAAGTTATTTTCTTGATTTGGGCTACTGGGGCATTTAAGCTTCTGTCAAGCATTTTATTTGTGGAATTCGAATTTGACAATTTTATTTTCTAATACAGATGGCAGAGTTAGCTAAAAATATCAGGGAGTTAAAGTCAATTCTTTATGGCAATAGTGAGTCTGAACCGGTGTCAGAAGCGTGTGCACAATTGACTCAGGAGTTTTTCAGAGAAAACACACTTCGTCTTTTGATCTTCTGTCTATCCCAATTGAACTTAGAGGTAACCACTGACGAGTTTATTGGTTGAGAGCTATGTAGATTGCTATCTTGAATTTGCTATCAGATTTATGAGGGAATACCATTCTTATTCATTGTTCTTTCATAATGGATCGGTTTAGTGACATGCTTTATACTTTATACTTTATACTTTATACTTTATACTTGCCCTGTTGAATCTGTTGGATTAGATTCCCATCTGGAAAGAATTTTCATTTAACTGCCAGTTTCTCTTTTTTGTCATTTAGCATGAAAATGTTTCTTTTTGCAGGCCAGAAAAGATGCCACTCAGGTTGTTGCAAATCTACAAAGGCAACAAGTTAATTCAAGGTTGATTGCATCAGACTACCTGGAGAAAAATACAGATCTTTTGGATACTTTGATAGCAGGGTAAGCCATTATTGCTGGGGAATGTTGGGGATTGAGAATATAATGATTCCATTCAATAGGTTATCTAATATTTTCAAGATGATTAATGGGTTAAATTTTTTGTTTGCTGCATCGTTTCTGACATCTTGTGGGATAACTTTTTGTACCTTAATTATCACATATATATTTTGTTGACTGTCCATTCTCTGTTTCAAGATGCCATTAGTGATCTGTTTCACAAGTGATGCCTTTCTTCTTCTCGGATGTCTGGAAGTTGTATTCAGCTGTTCTTTTTTTTTTTTTCTATCTATAATGTAAGAGGATGGCTGTTTACAGAATTTTTAAATGGTTTTGTCATGTGAACTATACTTCTTGGGATCTTCTAATTACAGTATCTTGCTTCTTTAGTTATGAAAACACAGATATGGCTTTGCACTATGGTGTAATGTTGAGGGAGTGCATACGTCACCAGACTGTTGCCAGGTGAGCAAAATCAACTATGTGGTTTAATTTATATCAGACTATCAATATTGTCTCTGATTAGGAGAGTAATCTTTTCCTTAAAAATCCTGAAAAAAATTTCTGTTTAGACTTTTAATTATACGAAAATATGTGCTCTATTTATCTTTACATAAACATGTCAAAGTGTGATGTGAAGTCAATATCTAGAACTATCACTTTCATTTTTTTGTTTCGGGATTGCTTTTCTCAACTATCAGCTTCCATAATTTATTTATGTATTGTTTTTTTTATGGTGTGCTGCCAATGTTTTGTACACTCATTTGTCGGGTTTGACTGCAGATATGTCCTGGAATCACCAAATGTCAAGAAATTCTTTGATTATATACAACTTCCATATTTTGACATTTCTGCAGATGCTGCTGCAACTTTCAAGGTTAAGCATGATTGAAAAAGATATTAACAACAAATCATTTTCTCGTCCCTCTTTCCTCTTTCTCTCTTATGCAGTTTGATTTTTCCATACAATGCAATCTTTTTGTGGGTATACATATCATCCACTGTTAAATGTTAATTCCAAATGACTTTCAAAACTCTGCTCATTGCATTAGAGATTTGGCAAGAATATCTTCTGTACTGTAATGCAACTGTGTTGGACATGCTCGACACTTTACTGCATCTCTGCACAGCTATTATCAAATGGTTAAGTATATTCAGCTTTTGCAACTGCTGACAACCCTTGATTCCCCAAATTTCAATTTAAATGCTCTGGCAGATTATTATCCAGGAAATTTTATTTGTCTTTATTGCATGTTAATGAAGTTTTTATGTTTCGGCCTTGTATTTGCTATTAGTTGAAGTGTGAATCTGAGACTTTTATATTGTTTTGTTGCAGGAACTATTGACAAGACATAAATCTACAGTAGCTGAATTTCTTTCTAAGAACTATGATTGGGTGAGGTCTGCTGTCACTTATGTTTAGATGCATACTTGTACAGGTTTATACTTGTTTCTGCTATGTATGCCTTAGGTCAGCCCACACACACAAGGTGGATGATAGGCATGCCCAATCCTCTTGTTTTCTAAAGAATTTGTAGGCAGACGAGTATTTTGGTGAGAAAACTTGTGGCTGAGATTAGAGAAAGATGATGTGCAGATTTAATTATCTGGTGATGCATTAATAACACAATATCGTGACTGTGCAATGATGGAGACATAAAGTAGAATCTAAACCAAAATCCTATAAAAGCAATGTAAAGGTTTTAAGCACTAATGGTTTTTTTGAACACCCAAATTCAAATCCTATATACCGATAGATACATATGTGCGCATATATTGCCTCAGTTATGCACGCACTGACACTGTATAATGGGGCATACCTGATCCTCTATAGTTTTTTCAAAGAATTTGAAGGCCAACAAAAGTGTTAGCCGGAAAACCTTTGGGTGAGATTAGAGAAAGATGGTTTGCAAATTTATTTTTCTGGGAATGCATTAATATCAAATATTGTGGCTCTGCAATGATGGGGCATATAAAGTAGAATCTATTACTTCACTCTCTGATGAATTGAGCAGCTTTATCTCCTCATTTTTATAGCATTCTTCTTTGCTTTTTTAAACTGCATGTTGGTAGCTACATATCTATGACAAAAACATGAATTGCAACATTCTAAATGTGTCTTTATTTCCTGTTGTGGCCATGCTTGCTAAATGTTGGTCAGAGCTTGACATTGTCTAACTTTGTATGGACTTCAGTTTTTTGCTGAATTTAATTTGAAGCTGCTAGAATCCACCAATTACATTACAAGACGACAAGCTGTCAAGGTAGGGAAACTTATGATATCCCGCTCATATATCATTAGAACATTCAATGAAGCAATTCTCTAGGCATCTGAACCTAGGAAAATGCTTTCATTAAAATGTGCTTTGTTATTGCTATTGGTAATTGTACTATTTATTAAAAAGGCTTCTTTAATTGTGACAGCTGTTGGGAGATATATTATTGGATCGTTCTAATGCAGTTGTGATGACACGATATGTGAGCTCAAGGGATAACTTGAGGATTCTCATGAATCTTCTCAGGGTATGACTCCTTTGAGATTGCTTGTTTTCATGCTTTGTCATATTTTTAGGAAACTATTGATGTACCATTATGGCATATGTGATGACCACTAAATAGATTGTTAGAACATCAATCTCATACATAATTGGACTTCAACTTTTATGTGATGAATCCTCCTTTGCAGGAATCAAGTAAGAGCATCCAGATAGAAGCATTTCATGTTTTCAAGGTATAGCTTAAAGAAAGAATTTGAGTTTTTTCTTTGGTTCTTTAACTTAACGTGCCTTATTTTCTACCTCTCTTATTGTTTTCCCCCTTCCTCCAGCTCTTTGCTGCAAATCAAAATAAACCTCCTGACATCGTCAACATACTTGTTGCAAATAGGAGCAAGCTTCTTCGTTTGTTTGCTGATTTCAAGATAGACAAAGGTATAAAAGAAATACATCTCTAGTGACATTTAATGTCTTTGATGCTGTATTGACATTCATTGGTGTATTCTTTTGCAGAGGATGAACAATTTGAGGCAGACAAAGCTCAAGTTGTGAGAGAAATAGCTGCCCTTGAGCCTAGAGAGTAGTCATGAATGAGCTTGGTTGTTTATTGTAATCATTTTACATAAATTGTAGCTCTCATAGGCCAAACCTGATGACAATATCAGTATCCATCGATCTGTGGTAAAATTACATGTATTTGAAAGGAAGAGAGAAATAAAGAGACATGAATCGAGTTCAATCCAATACTTGGCTTTTATGAACCCTGTTAGAGAGCATGTTCATGTTTTTGTGAACCATGTCCTCTATTGGATGCCGTCATTATTCAGCTTCACCATATGTTCATTCCCCATGGTAACCTACTTGAAGCCATATAGGTCTCCCTCTCCATATGTACAGAGACTTCATATGTACAAGTTACGAGTCCTTGTTCGAGGGAGTGAGGACGTAAAGTCGCTATAACTCTTGTCAACGGTAGGAGTCAGAACCAAATCTCAAGTGAGGAGAGTAGGCAGCAGTCGCGTGTTACTAAATTCCACCGCCATTAGGGGTCCTCCATGACACCATTTGACCATATACATAGTATCAAAGGACATTCCTGAGCAGAACCTACTGAGGAGGATATGATAGGAAGCTTCGTTTCGTGGGCCAAAGGATAGAGAATTCACACCAAAATTCTTTTCTTCTTGCCAGGAAAGGAGTCGTTTTCTTTATTATTAAAGATGAGGTTTCCATGCGTGAGTCACGAGTGAATGAATGTATGCACCAGCATATTCCAAGCATCTACTTCATTCCAAAACCAGAATGTTCTCTGCTGCTATCACTTTTTATCCTACTTATAAGACCCTGTTCAGTATAGAGGCTGACCTCGTAATCCGAGTTAAATCGCTGGGAAAACTTATTTTTTAATTAAAAAATAATGTTATTTCAAATTTTATTTATTAATATAGATTAATCCATCCAACTGGTAACATTAACCTTCAACTAAGTTGATCCTCGATTCGTTACTGTAACTATGTTTTTATTGCCATAAAAAGGAGATGCCTTTATCATCCGAATTTACTTTCCATCATATTCATTTCGTATTCTCGCCGTATCTGATTTTAATGCTCTCATCAGCAATCACTGAGTTTGATGCTAGGTTTTTTTATTTAAAAAAAAAAGAAATGTAAGATTTTAGGTATTTTTGTTCTAGGAAAACTACAAATATACCCCCAGTTATTAGGGAGGTTTCAATTTGCTCCCTCTCTTCCTAGGCTCAGCAATGATGCCCTCAATCAATCAAAATTGAGCAAATCTCTTTCCCCATCATTTGGATGTTAATATTTTCCGTAATTTCATAGGAAAACTCAAGAGTAACAATATGACGTAGGGGAAGAGTAGCCATAAAAAAGGGTTAAAAGGACTCAAAAGGCACATTAAAGGACTTTCTTTTTCACCAGGAATTTGATGCAAGAAGTACACAGACTGAGTGAAAAGGCAGATTCTTCAGCATATATATATGTAAAGAGAGAAAAAAACAGAAATCAAACGGTCCATTTTGTGGTTTGCCTGCTGCTTCCTTTTAGACGTAAAAAAACTCAAGACACAGATCCTTTCATCACCATCACCTCCACCACAATCTACTTCCCTCTGTCACACTCGTCTTTCTACATACAGATTTTAAAACATGGCACAGAATGGTAGGACCCATCAAGTTTTTTTATTGCATTCTTTCTCTTTTTGTTTTTGATTTCTTGGTTCATTTTCAGTATGGGATCTTGATGATTTCTGCATGTTGTTTTTTATTTTGGATGTTTTAGATTCTCTTTCAGAGTTCTTGCAGACTGCTGTTGAGGCAGCAAAGAGAGCTGGAGAGGTGAGTTATAAATTTTAGATTTTGTTTTTCCTTTTTTTGGGGTCTCAAATTTAGTCTCATTTTCCATTTCTTGTGTGCTTTGTAGATAATCCGTGAAGGATTCTACCAGACCAAGCATGTGGAGCATAAAGGCCTGGTACCCATATTTGCTTTTCTTGGGTTCTTTTTGTATATCTTTTTCTTGTTGGTCGTTAATCAAGGAGTCTTATCTTGGACATTCTTGTTGCATCATGTGATCTTGAATGTAGAGTTTGTGTAGTGCTTAGCAATTTTTTTCCCCTAAAGAAAGGAGAATTGTTGATCAAATGCTGCTAAATAATCTTGAATTCAGATCAGTTATTGATTATATCTTATTGAAAATTGAATTTAGAATGCAAGGGGGAGCTTTAAGATCCCAGTTTGTAAAGCTAATGGAAATAAAGTTTTAATCTTGGCATTGAGGTGATCATGTTTTGTAACAAAACTGGGAATTGAATTTAACATGCTGGAGGAGCTTTAAAATGGCAATTGAATTTAGCATCAACGTCTGTAAAGCTAACGGTAATTGAATTCATCGTGCATGAGGTGCTAAAATCCTTTTTCGTAAAGCTGCTGGGAAACAAAGTTTTGATCTTCGCGTTGAGTTTATCGAGTTTGTAACAAAATTGAAAGTGCTTTTGCTATTTTGTAATGCTAGCATGTTTCCTTTGGACTGTATCATCATAACTGTGGAGCAGAGGAGAAAATTAAAAAATTATAAGTTGCTAACCCATTTGTGTTAATTTAGCCCGGATAAAAGTGCTGTGGCTAAACACACTTGACTATATGCGTGTAATTACTGACAATTGTTTATTTTATTTCTCAATTGCAGGTGGATTTAGTTACTGAGACTGACAAGGCTTGTGAGGATCTTATTTTTAATTATCTCAAACAGCAGCACCCCTCACATAAGGTTAACAACTTACTTTAGTATTTTCTACTTTGTAGGTGATGAATTTGAAGCATTATTGATCTGTACGGGGAATATTGTCTCCTAAAAAGTGCCACTGTTATTCTCTTGAAAATTCTCTTTTGCTGGTTTTCTTAGTTCATTGGGGAAGAAACTACTGCTGCCTGTGGTATTACAGAACTGACTGATGAACCGACATGGATAGTTGATCCTCTTGATGGAACAACCAACTTTGTCCATGGGTAAATGCAATTTTTTTTAACATTGTTTGGTGAAGGCAATTTCCTCTTGTTTTTTATACATGTAACATCACTTCAATTTGTCGCAACATGTTTGGATGTAGGTTTCCCTTCGTGTGCATTTCTATTGGTCTTACAATTGGAAAAGTTCCTACAGTAGGTGTTGTTTACAACCCAGTAATGGAAGAGGTGAGATTTTATAAATTGCATGTTAGTTTTAGGTGGCCAGATATTACTTGGAACTTTAAATGATTAAAATTTTATGTAGAACATGCAGAGTTTACCTCCTTTCATATAGCCTGGTGATCTTCTACATGTATGCTGGATGTTAGTGCATCTTTCCTCACAAAATGAACACTGACCAGTGACCACTAGTTTTCAGCTTCATGGTCCTCTACTCAGATAAATGTCTGCTTTATGATGTTGAGTCTGTCAATATTTAAATATCGGGAAAACGAGTATCTAGCTATATCTAAGCAGTTAGTCCATCAAACTTTTGTCTGCCTTCTTGAACACTTCTTGCTTTCACTTCAGATATGTGGTCGTATATTGTCCCACTTAACATCAAAGTTACTATAAGGATGTTCTGTCAAAATTTTATAGAATTTGAAAAGTGCTCCAGTAATTTGCTAAAAGATTTTGGATTTATAAATGCAGCTTTTTACAGGCGTCCATGGAAAAGGTGCATTTCTGAATGGAAAACCCATAAAAGGTGTCTCTGAGTTGACTATTGTCAGTTTCCATATTTTGATACTTTTGCATGCTAATCTTTCCATGACACTTAAGCAACTGCGTACTTGTGTTTCGATTGCAGTATCATCTCAAAGTGAGCTTGTGAAATCTCTTCTTGCAACAGAGGTATGCTTTTCAGCATCATTTTTGTCTGCCCAAACTTGCTATAAGGGTAACTGAGAAGTGCTTGTAAACAAGAAGCAAACTTTTCATGATTTTTTTAATAAATTAATGATTACAACGAGCCTAAAGGTGTTAGATAGCTTAAACTGAAATGATAACCGGGAATCAGTTTTGAAACCTGAGATGAATTGGTGCCCTATTGTCTCATATTTTTTTGGTACAATTCTATCCTACTAACTGTACATCTCAAATTGATTTCTTATTGGATCGGTTTGAAGGGTGTTAAAATTGCCTTGGGCACAATCGATTTCAGTCTTAACTCCAGATAGTGTTAGTGATGAGTAAGGGTAGCTTGTTTTAACCCTGGATTGATTTTTCTGGCATGCTAACCCTTCTTGTTTATATTAAAATATTGTTCGTAGACTCTAGAAATCCAACTCCCTGTATTTGAAATGCAGATCTATGCGTTGTGAATGTATTTAGTTTTTACCATGTTGCACTTACAAATACCCTGCAAAAGGAATGCTTTAAGTTCACCCCTGTTATGCTCTGTGTGGAATCTGGTTAAAACTCCTTTCTACTTCAAGTCCACTCCGTTATGTTTCATAAGGAATCATGTTAAGAACTGACCAAACTAAATTCTTCTAAGAGCAGGCTGGAACAAAACGTGACAAGTCTACTGTGGATGCCACTACGAACAGAATTAACAGCTTACTTTTCAAGGTGAGACCAGAACATGCTGTGGAAGCTATGTGCTTTGGTAAAATGTGTTGGTGTTCTTAAAATTCATATCTGATTATCTTGTTATCAGGTGAGATCCCTTAGGATGACTGGCTCCTGTGCATTGAATCTTTGCGGAATTGCATGTGGAAGGATTGATTTGTTTTACGAGACCGGATATGGAGGCCCATGGTACGTATTTGTGATTGATGCAAGAAAAGTTCATCTGGACGCATGATTGATATAATCTACTCTTGAACTCAGGGATGTGGCAGGTGGTGCTGTGATTGTCAAAGAAGCTGGAGGAATCGTTTATGACCCGTAAGTGATGCTATTTATATTTCATCCCTTCCACTACTTAGCTGGGGGTAGTGTGGGATATAGAGAGGATAGTCCCATGCATGGACATGAAAGAACAGTGTTTATCAAATGTCAACATGCTTTAATCGTTGTCTTGTGACATCCGGGCAAGCAATAGGTCAAAGATATTAAGAATATAAGCATATGCTTACATTTTGTTGAGAATATAATGCGTGTTCTAATATTTTGATGGTTGCTGTTTCGGCTACAGATCTGGTAAAGATTTTGACATCACTTCTCAAAGAGTCGCAGCTTCAAACCCGCTTTTGAAGGAAGCATTTGTTGAGGTTTTGCAGCAATCAGAATGAGACAATTCAATATCCTTTGATCTTATAGACAGTATCTAGTGATGAGCTCAGTCGATATCGTCATTAAGGCTTAAAGAAACTGAGAGAGTGGCAACATCAATAATGGAAATGATTCTTCCAATTTGTTGTGGTTTCTAAACAATGCCTACTTATATGTATACTCTAATTGAGAAGACAACTACCATTGTTGATCATGCAGACCACCATGTTACACAGATTGTGTGGTTTATATGCCAGTTTTTCTACACTTCTCGTTGAGCAAGGATCGTGCCTTGTTGAACCATAGCTGCTTCTTTCTGTCTTTCCCAGTGTTACCTGAACCTGTTAGCTTGATTCTCCTCCAAACAGAACTGAATTCCAAATAAGATTTTTGCATCTTTCGTCGTAGCTGCAAAGTTCTCTACAGCCAGAATTGGCAAAAAGTGACCACAGCTGACTGCAGCAAAATGCAGACAGGGAATTCTTGATTGAATTTATGAATTATTTGAAAGGTTCAAGATGCAGACGGAAACAAGAAACAAGAAAGACAACAAACACAAAGAAATACAGTATTTTGCAGAAAAAGTTTCAATTAATTTTAATTCTAATTTTTTTTACTCAATATTTTTCCAATAAAAAGTATCACAGCTATTATATGCTATTTATATATTAGAAAAAACAATTTTAATAAAATTAGAAAAATAATAAAAGAGTTTTAAACTAAATAGAAAAAAATCATAAATCAACTAGAAAAATGTAATAAATTCTGAATAATAATTCATGATAAATATAAAAATTAGCCCGATAAATACAAAAATTGGCCGTGTAGAAAGCAGGAATTCTAAGAATCTCCTAGTAAGATTTTATTTAGATGGATCGATAGTTGGATCAAAATTTAAAATTTATATAGTTAGTATGAGTATGGCTGTGCATTTTATCAAAATCTCCTACATGGAGGTATCAAATATAAAAAATACAGTTTGATCTTATTTTCTTTTGCTATGAAAACTTGTAAGGGAGTTTGACATCAAGAAATTCGTTGCAAATTGAGAGGAAACCATCAAGGAAACAAAGGAAAAGGGGGCTACATGATAAATAAACAGAAAAGTAGATACATGAGATCTCAAGGATCTTTCGCAGGCACGAACTTCCTAAGACTAACCAGTGAAAGAATAACTTATGAATTTAATCTCCATCCTCATATGGGGCCTCCATAAATATACGTAAGGGCGCACCAACTCTGGAAAAGCAAAACATAAAGAGGGAAAACAAACAGAAAACCACAGCTCATATCCCATCATCTCATTCACACCCCTTGGCGCTGTCTAGCACCAAACCCATTAACCCCATTTGATCCATTCATGCCATGAGGCATCTTTCCAGCAATCTCTGACCTTTTCCTGTTCACCACAAGATACCATGTATAGCCTTCCAACCAGACAGCATTGAAGGCCAAAGCAGCAATCACACCAATGTATGCATTCTTCCACTTCTTATCAGGGTTCAAAATGCTGAATCCTTTGAATATGTTGATGATGCTGAGGATGATAACACTGTATCCAACTAAGTGGTGGTAGATGTTCCAGTAAAATCTGTACTTGTGATCAGGTTTTGGCCTTAGAAGCAAAGCGAACACCTGAAATCCATTCCATACCAAGCCTTTCTTTTAATTCGCTAGCACAAGCATACCACACTCAAAAACTATGCGACACAAAAAGAGTTTTTTTGATTACCTGAAGGGTTCCAAGGCAGAAAAGGATGATGCCAATTGTTCTATGAGCATCATATTGAATACTGGCTGATTCACTACCAAGTTTTAGACCAGTACCCCATCCAGCAACCCCAACAATATAAGCTATGGATTGGCAACCAACATGGAGGTAAAACCATGCAGGGTCTGCAGATTTGAATGCCTTCAAATACCTTGCTATTAAAGCCCCAATTGGCATCAAGATACCCCAACTGACTGCATTTAGCATCCCATGAATCTGAAATTTTTATCAAGTATTAATCAGAAATAGTTCTTGTTCATAAAATTAAAAAAAGAGGGGCAAAGAGTCTGATTTCATAACACTCGTAAACAGGGTGAAAAACAGAACAGATGGTAACAGAATTAAGCCAAAACTAAACTCAAAATTGAAAACAACAAACCATATATGAAAAATGAAATACTGATTCTAGGGCTTACATTTCTCTTCCTAATCCTGTCATTCCCTCCAGTAGAACTAGATTCTCCAGAAAGAAGGTTTAAGGTCCCCATGGATTGGACATTAGCCCCACTAGTGGCATGTACCTGAGTAGCATTACCAGAAACTGCACCATCTTGCCAGACATGGTTAACAGTAGTGCTAGTGTTTGAAAGTCCTATGGTAGCAAATATGATTATCTCATTATTTGCTAATGTAGCTGATAAATCTGAAACATCAAAACTAAGTTTCCCTTCTTGCAATGAGGTTTGGTAGCTACTGATAGGTGATGTGTAAGCCCTCATAGTTCCATCAGTTTGTTGGTATGCAACAAGGGCTTGTGAACCAGCCATGCCAGTTGAGGTAGGATTGATAGCCCATGCAACCCATCTAGAGGAAGTGATTCCTGTGTGTCTATAAGCAATTTGAAGCTTGTTTGATGATGAATCATAGTTCCAGTGAAGATATGAGTTCAAGTATGGAAGATCATTGCACGCCCTAAAGGTTTTGTTACTAGAGAGAGCATAGCTCTTACATGACTGGGCAGTCGATGAGAAAATCATAGACATAAGAACTGATAGAGATAACACAAGCTCTAGCATTCTAGCCATAGTGGCTATAGAAGAACCAAAACCAAAGAAACCAAGGACTTGCTTTCTTTCTTATGTGACAAGACACAATCAAGAAATTGCAAGAATGCTAACAATGAGATGCTTGAGGGGAGAAATGGGGTTTAATGTATAAAGAGTCTTGGTGGGTTAGGTTGTTGGATTGTCTTGAGCATGATGCCTCAATTTATAATTTACATAGAGTAGTTACATATTTTCACATTCTAAAATAAAAAAAAAACTCAATTATAATTAAAATTAAAATAATCAACATCATTATATTTAACCTTCATTTATTCATTTATAGTGCTAATATATTATAAAACTCGATTTAATTTAACAAGTTAATTCAAAATTTATTTACTCGAGAATTGCTCGAGTTTAGTTTCACAAAACATAAAAAGAGATATTTGGTGTGACTTGGTTATAAATTAAGGTAGACTTGCGACCTAGTTAATCTTGACAAAACTCAATTAAAAATAATATTGTTTTGATTTTTTTAAAAATAATTAACTTAAATTAATCTAATTTTACTCTGTATCAACTCAAATAAGATATAATAACTATGTAATATACATAGAATAATGGGTTCTTCTCTATCAATTCTATCATTTAAAAAAAAAAGGTGATTTATTTTTATTTTATCTTATGGTTTTGTTGGTTGTTTGTTACCACCATTACTTCTCACACCTACACCTGCCCAACTCCAACAAGATGGAGCTATTAATGTAACTCTCATAGGTGACTTTTGGTTAGTGATGAGTCGTTGGTCGTCTTTGCCAAGATTCTCTCTAAGGAAGCTAAGCTCTTGATCAATGCCATATGTCAATCTTCAATCTTCAATCTTCAATCTTCAATCTTCAATTTTAGGGTGCACGAGAAGGAACAACTTTAAGGTTTCTTGATTTCTTTTGTCAACAAACAAAGGAACTCCAAAAATAGGATACCAAATAAATCGTTTGCCTAAGTTCCTAGTGGTTGACAATAAATTTCATTAGGCCATTGCTAATTTTATGATTATGCAACACTCAAGCTCAATATCAAAATTATTTGTGTCATTGTTAGCTATATAGTGTGGTGACCACACGAGTACTAGTTGTTTTTTCATGTATATATTTAATTTTCTTTAAAAAAGACATGTAGAAGATGATACATTACCTTAATTATTTTGTAAAACCACCTCTTATATAATTACGATAGTTATGTGCAGGGGTGGAGCTGGAATTATATCATAGAAAAGCGAAAACTCAAGATATAATTTATTATTAGAAAATTTATTTATTTAAAATAAAAATATATTATATTATTCTATATTTAAACACTAAAAATACAAAAATCTAAAATATTTTGGCCCCTCTAGCTTCGCGCTCCTGGTTATGTGAGACGATACATTTTGTTAGTAGTGATAAATAAAAATACACTAAATCTACATTTTCTTCACTGTTAATTATAATTATAGTTATAAAATCTTACATGTAAGTAGATATGGTTCAAGTCATTACTCATGGATTCAGAGTTAATCTTGTGTTAATCTAGTCTTTTATTTTTCTAGGAAAAAACTCTAAAATAATTTTTTTCAATTTAAAAAAATATTTTTTTCTCACTCAGCCTATATTAGACTTCAAATCAAAGAGTTATTGAGTTTTCTCATTAGTTCATAACTGGGTATTATAACTAAGCTATTAACTAAGATCTTGCGGTAAATAAACTTGATAATTCATAAAATTAACATGATTTTTAAATGAGATATCCTATCTCTAGCTAAAACAATATTGTATGATAATAATCCAAAGATCGGCATGAATAAGTGCAACAAATCCAAAAGGAATGCAAATTTCTAAAACAAATGGAAAAGAACTAAATTGGTCAAAGTGGGAAATGAGTTGAATTGATAACTCTCGTCAATGAAGCTGGACAACAAAAACTCATGCTATTTAATTACAAATTAAAATTCCTTAAACGAATCGTTTAAGCTACAAAATATCAAAAGGAGAGAGGACAGGTTGGGGTTAGGTGTATGGGTAATCAAATAGGGGACCTATTTCCTGGTCAAGCCAAATCTCTGCTGGCCACGTGGAGCTTACCTACGAAATCAATAGTTTGGTGATCTGATCAAGGGACCTATAATTTGTAGCCTTCAAGGCATACCTGCTCCACCATCAGCATTTGTCCTCATGCATCGCCGCATTATTCGATCCTTCTCTACGCGTTTCATCACTACTAGATTATATATTTTTCCTTTTTTGCACACCTTAAAAACAACCCTCCAACTATATAGATAGTCTCAATTGTATCCTCAAATTATTTTTTATGTCACTTTTATCTTTTACATTTTAACGATTCTATTCTCAACTATACTTCTTATGACAAAAATCGACGTTTTTTCATAATAAATTTAACTTTTATTTGTTAAATAATTTTAATAGAACGGTCAGATTGAGGAATCCAAATTGTCCTGAAATAACATTGGAATAGAAATCTTATGAGGGCAAAATCAATACTACCCCAATACCTGGGGGTATACTTGAGATTTGACCCTTTTTCTTTTCCCAATCATATTGAAACTCCTACGTAATAATTTGATCTTGATTGATGATTGTGTGATGATTGTGTTTTAATGTATGCTTTGATTAAGCATATACGATCTTGATTAATAAAAATAATTAATTAGATTTAATTCAATAATCTACAAGTTGGATCAATAATTCAAACTCTTTTCCAAACCAATCCACACGTATCAAGTCTGATGATTATTGCTACACGAATCCTTCCATGGAAATATGGTAATGTAAGCATGATGTTAACCTTGCGTCACAAATTGAACATGGAGAAGTCACATCAAGGTAAGGAAGAGATACAATAAATTGTCCGTATAACACAGCTAGTAGCTATACTGCCAATATATATACTTTGTAGTTGATGTTTCTATTTCGAATTAATGATGCAAAATAAATTCCAGCCCATAGAGCATAGCTGCCTAGCCTTTAACAAAACACTATGAGCATTCTTTTCAACTTGCTAGGGTTTAGAGTGCTACTTTTCTTCTCTTTTTTGAAAAACTAAACATGAGATTGCATGTTCAAGTGATTATTTAACTCAATGTAGATTAATTTAGAATTTTATTCATGCTAGAGGTTAAAAAAAACAGTAGAAATTTACGTAGTTAAATTTAAATGATCTGATAAATCATTATGTTACCCGATTAAACTTAATTTGATATTTTAAATAAAAATCAAAATAATAAATTTTTTTTAATAAAATAACAATGTTATAATCAATTCAGATTAATTTATTTGACATGTCATCCATACCTTTAGACTTAAGGAAGAGGCTACACTGGAGTTAATAAGAATGAAGGTTAAAAGTATGAAAATGAAGATGCATGTAATCATAACTTTTCATTCACCTATTTAGACGTTTAGATTCAATTGTAAAGTTCCATGTCGTGTCACCATCACTTTCCTCGGATCGGTGGATCTTCGATCTAGGGTTTTCATGCAGAAGCAATGCAAGATATATATAAAATAACATTTTTGGATATATTACCATCCATTTTTTTTCACGAAGAAAGAACAAAAATAAATCAATTATGTGTTCTTACATGAAACTTCAATGTACACTTCAAATTGTATGAGTGGCCATCCACGTCAATATTAGTGGTTGGCATAGGTCAATTGTCTTACAAAGAAAGGATTCAACTTAGTTGCCGTAATTTTTATAAAAAAAAAAATTATTTATTTACTATTAAAAAAAATTGTAATGAAAAATATTTTTCAGTTAAAGAAAAATTTAATTTGAATTTCATCAAAGCGTTTTTTTGGGTGTTATTTTTTAAAAATTATGAAAAAATCAAAAATATCTTGTTATTTATTGATTATATCAAATTTGATCCTCAATCTTTTGATTGCCATATATTTTGTTTAAAATTTTTTAAAAATATATTTCTTTTTAGTTTTTTCTCTTCAATTTCATCCCTTAGAATTTGATTTAATTTTATTTTTATATCAACTTTGATCCTTATTTTTTTTTTTTTTACTTATTCTTTTTTAATTGAAATTTTTTTATCTATCAAACTTGATCTCTATTCTTTTAATTTCTATTTATTTTATTTGAAGTGATTTATTAAATTAGAAAGTTTTTCAATTTCATCTCATTTTAGCTTTTTTATATATGAAATTTGGTGTTCATTCTTTTGCTAATTTTTTTATTTAAAATAATTTATAAAATTGAAATTTATTTTCAATTTCATCCTCCTTCAACTTTTTTATATATCAGATTTGATTCTTATTTTTTTAATACACCTAAAAAAAATTATTTTTCATCTTATTTTTCATGACATAGTTAAACATTGAAAAATATTTTTCAATTTATTTTTCATTACACTACCAAACATTAAGAAAAAATTCACTTTTCAAAAATTTATTTTCTAAAAAACACTACTTTTTAATAAACAAACAAGACCTTAATGAGCAAGAGATCATTGCAATAGAGAGCTAGCTAGTTTAGAGAGATGTGGGGCAATTAGTTTGCTTCCTACAGTTTAATTTATTTTTTAATTTATTTTTTATCTAAAAAAATATTAAATTAATATTTTTTTGATATTTTTCAATAATTTTAATGTATTAATGTTAAAAACTTAAAAAATATATAAAAAAACATTATATTATTATATTTTTAATTAAAAAATATTTTTATAAATAATACTATACACCGCATTTTTATAAAAATACATTTTCTTCCTCCTCTTTTTTCCATTCACGCCTCACCATATCATGACAGATTATGATGCTCTTTTTGGCAGTTATGGTCTTAAAGAATTAAGACATTGCTCCTGTAATGTCTTAAATAGATAAATATCTTCTTAATACTTTAATAATCTTAAGAGCAATTATGATAATACACGTTTAACGCCGCCGTCGCTAATACTCGATTCAAAGCATGTTTTAGATTGATTTTTTAATAAAATAAAATAAAATATGGACTAAATTAAATGTAATTGACCATTTTAATGACTTGGTTAAACTCTATGTGTTCAAGTCAGATCAATTTCTTGTAAGAAAATAGTTTCAAGTTGAGTATGACAAAAATAGAATGATGATGATGGAGTCTCCTCTTCGCACTGTAAAAATCAGTACTGTAGAAGAAGAAAGCATGTCCATTCCAAGCAAATAGATTAATTAATGGGTTCAGCAGACTGAAATATTATTAATTAATTCCATTGTGTGGTGGCTTCCACACCAAATGTAAAGGCAATGTTTTCAGAGTAGATTTGTGAGATAACTTGTGAAACTATAAACAAATTGTGAGGGTTAATACTTTAATAATATTGGTGTGTCAATATTCTTTAGCAAGGTTGGTAAGATTACGAACAAATGAGAATCTCAATTAAGCTAATCTATTAGTTAATTATAAATATAAACATACCATATAAAAGTATTTAATCTATTATTTGCGAAAACTGACCATAACATACATTCAACACTAAAATATCAATTTTTTTAAAAGAAAGATATATGTGTTGAGGAGTAAAAAATGAAAAGTCAAATACAAGTCATGAAATCTCTATCCCAATCTAACCTAGATCCAAACTCTTCAACAACCTCTTCTACTCTTTCTTCTAAGGTCAATCTTCTCTTTTCATTATACTTGGAATTAAACACGTCTAGAAGCTTTTGTGGAACCATTCATTTTCTTAATTTGAGAGACTAC
>Ga0307515_10010210_pt1 | contig 18034 bp, 14 predicted proteins | sample 17_EM_MG_FD_194513 | JGI IMG/M metagenome (GOLD analysis project Ga0307515, IMG submission 194513) | Populus trichocarpa ectomycorrhiza microbial communities from riparian zone in the Pacific Northwest, United States - 17_EM | ecosystem: Host-associated > Plants > Roots > Unclassified | place... | reverse complement strand
TAGAAATGTGGTTGACAGCAAGCCCAGAAGGATAGAGGCAGTGATAAAGGCCAAAGAGGCCCAAACCAGGTGCTAGCAAAAAAACTGATTGGTTGAGTCTGCTTGATTGTACAATTTATATTAAATGGCTGACAGACATTGAAGTTCTGAGCTTTGGCACAGAGGAGAACCAGATATCTACCTTTGTGACCACAAATTCCCACAGGTTTACCTTTGTTCTCTGGGCCATAATTCTACTCACAAGCAAAATTTGCCCTTTTGAAAATCAGTTTTTTTGCTCACTGTATATTCCTCATGTTGTATGGACTTATATGAGTGGACTGTGAGCCATAGAAAGCAGGTGGTGAACTGTCAGAGCTGACAAAGGCGGTGCCATTTTCGGGCCACTTCTGAGGCCCACCACCCAACATGCCACCCAGTGCCAGCACTGAACAAGAGAAGGGAGAAATCGGGAAAAATCATACATAGTATTTCATGAATATATAACGATTTTTGGTTACAAATTTGAGTCAGGGAACATCATCAAAGTCCAAGTCCTCACAGTAATTCTTGCGTACAACACCTCAGCGAGGGCGTGCAGCTTGTGTAGACACCAAGACTGGCCCCTCTAAAGCGTCAGTAACCTTTTGTCTCTTCATCACATGGCGCTTCCTTGTCCGCTTCATTGGTTTGGTGGCCAATTGAGCTGGAGCAGCCTCTGATTGCTGCAATCCAGCATGGGCATGATCCACCCAATTGTTACCAACAGAGAAGGTCGGATCTCCCTTCTTTGCCCTTAGAAGGGCATTGACACACTCCCTGAGGTACCTTTTTGTATCAGGGAAGCCATGCTCAGCAATCTCCTTGAGAAACCCAATAAGAACCTGATCCTCCTCAGGTGTAAACCATGCCATATCATCATTGGCTTCCTTATGAGTCCTGCCTGCAATACACTGGCGTAGTGTCTCCCTGGAGACCCCAAACTTGTTTGCACAAGCATGGAATGAAACTGGGTGGCCAGCCTCAAGGTGCTCAGTATAGGACTTCACAGCGAGAAGCATAGGATCCTGAACATCTTCTTTAGCTGTTGTAGCTATTTTCTTGGAGATCGGCATTGTGTGGGGGGCTCTATGTAATTTACACTTTACTCCTCAAACTTAATATAGATTGCATTGCTGCCTTGTGAAAACAGATCGGACAACCACATAATAATTATCACATATGTAGATGACATACATGTACATGGTGAGCACAGCAAATCTGCAGGATCTTGACTGTTTGCTGCACTGGGTGGCAAAGGGCCTTAGATATTGGCTCTCAACAGGCTTTTGGGTGCACTCCTCTGGCCACATGAGGCTGATCCACTCCTATTTTGGACCACTAATTCTACTGGTATTATACAATATACTATATACAGGATAGCCTCCATTGACACCCGCAAGTGCCAATGGCACACAGGGTGGTGTGGCATGTTGCCTGGTGAAGTACTGTATGTGGGGAGGGTAGGTCGAATGCAGGATGACGAGCTCGAGGAATGTTGCGTCTATCAGGGAATGGGGCACACATGAGGGGTGCGTTGGTTGGGGAGAAGGTGGCCACGCCTATGTTGGTCATTGCAAAGTATTTTCCAAGGGCCTCTTGGATTTATGTTAGCAGCGATTTGGGATGGGTGGGATGAAGGATGAAGGGGACGCACCAGAGCCTGCTACATCTGTCGTGAGCTCTTGCAACAGTCCGCATTCAAGTAACATAGAGACACAGTCCCAGATAAGAAGGTATGAACTGTGTTTCCCCCTATCGTGTTTGAGTTGGTCACACACAGCGACATCCTTCACCCTACATTCTTTCAGATCACCCAGGGCATCCAGGATGATCTTTCAAGTCACGGCGGGGAGGTACGCGTTGTGTATCCTACCTTGCAGGAATTAGCACACACAGATCTGAAAGCTAGAGCCGGGCAAGTTAAGGACACACCGTGAGCCAATGACTCTGACAACATGCTCAGATAACTTGTCCTTACTTTGCGGTTTACGACATGGGTGTGCTTCGATGTAGGTGTCAATGGTGTCATGGACAGTATCGACGTCAGGGGTCCTCTTCTTCGGGGAGCAAGTTGACCTTGTTCGCCACAAGGAGGTTTGAGTCAGCGTGTGCTCAGATGTCTTTGAGCCATTCTTCTGCCTGCAGGAAGGTCATGTGTGAGGTTGCACCGTACATGATGAGCGCGCCAGCTGCTCCACAATAGTATGAACGCATGATTGAGCAGAGGTATTCCGTTCCTGCTGTGTCCCAGCCTAGAGTGGCATCAATACAGTCAGATCGAATATTCGTAAGGAAACAATGACCAGCTCACGGTTAGAAATCAACAATCGAGGTGGAGACTGAACACGCACATTGTGGTTGGACAGTCTTGTCTTCGTCCGGAATGTATATCACTGCGCTTCCAGATTCCGCACCGAGCTATCATGAAATCGGGCGTCGTCATTCTCCCTCTCCCAGCACCCAGAGACATCCAAGGCGCCATAGGGTGTGTATGTATGGACGAGCGTGGACTAACACTGGCATCTGAGCTGGTCAAGAAGCGTTGGTCGGTAAGTCGAACCAATAGTGGGTATTTACCAACCAAGGCGTCACCAATGATTACGAATCTTGAGTACGAATTTCAGCACATAGTCCCTGTAATGTCATGTTAGCATGTCCGAAGATTACACTGGGGCTGCCAGAGGCGCCGATGGCCCATTGTCGAGTGGAGAGGATGCCGACCATTGTACAGAATATTTGAAGTACGCATCGCTGTGGTGTGCGGATAGGTCAACGTTGGTATTGTTACAGCACGGTCAAGGGCCGTGGTTGTGGTGTTGTGGTTCGGTTCAAGAAACAAGTCTTTGTTCTTTGTTTTCGTCCTTGTGCATTCTCTGTGTTGACCAATTACGTTGATTGAATACCACTCTTTCACCAATCCAACAACCGACTTAGTCTTTAAGACACCGTGGTATCTGCACCCCACCAATTTGTTGTCGTGAGAGGATGAAGGATGCGAACGAAAGCGGACGCGAACATTGATGTATTGCAGCCAGCGAGTATGGGTGTCTACAAGGAGCGGCGCAGAGCTTGGGAACGCCAGTAAAGGAGCAGCGCGAGGTGGGCAATTCGAGCGCGACTGTCCAAGGCAGGAGTGGCGAAGGACGGAAGGGGAGAGTGGTGGCTTTGTATAGCTTGAGCGGGTGGCCTGGTAATCAGGTGTTGAAATATGTGTGGGAGCAGCGAATGAACGTCACTACCGAGGTAGCGTGAAGGCGAGTTGAAGCAGGATAACGACTCGTTGCTTCTCGAACATGACCTATAGGAACTAGGAAGGCCTAGTAGTCTTGCTAAGGTGCTAAGACGAAGGGAGAGAGCCTACAGCCATGGATAAAGTCGCAGATCAGTGGCAGCAAGGCCTATCGATCGATCCAGCCGCTATCCTGAATACTTCAAGGCCATATTTCAGAGAGAGGAAGTCGGCGGCCAATTTGCGGCGGCCGATGTCTCATGTGATTGGTCCCTCTGGTGTCAACGACCAAATAAACACAAATGCTGCCGCCACTCTGTTTCACGACCGATGGTTGAGAGTGGATAGAGTCCAAAGTTGGGTACCTCCATTTGGCGGCTCTGTGATTCGTCCGCCAAGTTGGAGATGCTTCTCTCGCCTTGTCATCGTCCTCCCTCCTCCCCTCCTCAACGACGAGCACCTCCGCCGGCCACGCGCAGCTGTATAAACTCTTATCATTTGTATATAATTGGGAATTATTAAATACACATGTGTTTCTGCCCTAGGACGGGTTCCATCCCCTTCCAGAACAGAACTTCTGTCTCCGTATTCCGAGGGTGACTCCGTGTAGACCTCTCCGTCAATGTCTCCGTGCAGATGCGCAGCTGATAGTCGACACCGAAGATTTGGGCGAATCATCGTCCTACTAGGCGTGCCTTGTCTTGACAAGTGAGCCATTCTCGAAGTTCCAGTGGAAACCCAACGTGGCGCGATGATAGTCGTGTTGAGACGACGTGCGACTGCTGTGAAGATGCGTAAGTGACTCATATTTTCGATTTCACTGTTCATGGTGGCTCGCCATTTGTTTACGTCGCGCGCGTCTTGAATTGTCTGAGGACCAGGGGCCGACGGCGTAGGCCTGAACACTGGAGCGGGCTTCTCAAATACTCCGAAGGCACGGAGTGCACCCCGCCCTCCAGCGTGGCGCACGAGGCTGGGTCGAGTAAAATGCGATAGTAGGGCATGAACTTGCCTCACGTCCTGAGGGGATCGTCGTCCTGATTCTCGCTAGGCTGGCTGAGATACCGTCAGCAAGGTTTCAGTCAGCGACGGAAGGGGTTCAAGTACGCGAGGGTGAGTACACGAAATGTACGTTTGCAACGCTGACCTCTCATTGTCGCTGTTCCTGATATCCTCTGTGTTGTCCTTCGTAGGTGTGGGGTCGGTCGCCTGCGTAGTTGAGTCAATTTCGGCACGTTTATATCTTGGACCTCGGCGGTGGATCCATCGTCAGGCAGCATGGGAGCGGTCCCTCATGAGGTGTGACGTCCCTGCTCTCCCTAACTCCAATCTGTGGGATCCAGACGCTTAACCACCCCCATGCTTGTACCCCACTCCCCGATCGTCCAGCTTCCGCAACGCCTCCTTGGGTAGTGTAACCCTCACTACGCATCCGAAGCTACATATGTGTCCTACGTCCGGTTCGTGCCATAAAAACGCTCATACCGTGTTCTCCCTCGTTCGTCTTCGTTGGCGTCCTGAAATGTCGCCATTGCTTCAGCCCAGAAGCGTGGCGGGAGGTTCAGGTCGCGAAGCATGGCACGGATGCCGTTAGTAGCCACGCCGACGAGTCGTTGGGCGACTCCATTCGATGGCGGTGAGTGCAGGACGAGATAATCCGAAGCCCCTACTGCTCACAGAATTCTTCCGTCCTTCCTGCTACCAGTTCCTCCGCGCTACCGGGCATGATGGTTCTAATCGCCCTCCTTTTCCATTCTGCACCGTGGTAGCTCACATCTCGAACTCCATAGGTGCATCGGGTGTCGCTCTCAGGGACAGTACCTAACTCGCACCCGAGTCATCGTCTACTGGGATGAAACCGTATTGGCAACGACTGATTCATTCGACCGGCATGGGCGCCGTGGGTGGGTTCCAGCGGTTCCAATGCGTGGCCGCCCAGTTTCGAACCAGTCGCGGCGCCATTCACCATGTCGATAATCGTCTTCATTCGGCGGTGGCCCATCCTCTTATGCTAATCGCATAGGCTAATCGCTTCCGATCCTTCTCCAGTGCTAACAGCCACCAGAGTGTTCGCCTTCGTGCTGCAGGCGCTCGCACTCTCCTCTCCTTCGGGAACTAAGTCGACCTTGTTCGCTACAAGGAGGTTCGGGTCGGCGTATGCACAAACGTCTTTGCGCCATTCTTTTGCCTGCGAGAGGGAGGCGCGTGAGGTTACGTCGTAAATGATGAGCGCGCCGGCTGCTCCACGATAATACGAGCGCGTGATTGAGTGGAGGTATTCCGTTCCTGCTGTGTCTCAGCCTAGAGTGCCATCAATACAGTCAGATTGGATATTCGTAAGGAAACAACGACCGGCCCACGGCTAGAAACTAAAAGTCGAGGTGGAGATCGAACACGCACATTGTAGTTTGACAGTCTTGTCTTCCGTCGCCCAAAATGTATATCAATCCGCCTCCAGATTCCACACCGAAACCGAGCGTCGTCATCCTCCCATTCCCAGTAGCCAAGGACATCCAAAACACCATAGGATGCGTGTGGATGGACGAGCGTGCACTAAAAGTGACATTTGGGTTGGTCAAAAAACGTTGGTCGGTAAGTCGAGCCAACAATGGGGATGTACCGACCGAGTCGTCACCAGGGGTTACGAATTTCAGCATAGAGCCCCTGTAATGACATGCTGCCATGTCTGGAGATTATACTGGGGCTTTCCAGAGGCACCAACAGCCCGTCGTTGAGTGGAGAGGATGCCAACCATGCGAAGGTTGACATATTGTATAGAATATTCGACAGTATACGTGGCTGAGATGAACGGATAAGTCAACGTTGGTATTGTTAGAGCGTGGTCAAGTGCCGCGGTTGTGGTATTGTGGTTTGGTTCACGATACGCCGTCCAACTTGTATTCTGGATGTGAACGTCTCTGCGTTGACCAATCACGTTGACTGCCACTCCTTCACCAATCCAGCAATCGACTTAGTCTATAAGACGCCGTGGTATCTGCACCTGACCAATTTGCTGCCCTCGCCGTTACAGTATGCACCACCCGGTGCATCACTCCTACTCCTAGGGCCTGTGATATCGAGTTTCGCATTGAGGTTGTGCAGCAAGTGGATTGATACATGAGACACTGAGGCAAAACACTTACAGCCTCCACTCCTCGGGGCCTGATTAATATTTTATGGGCCCCTTAGGACATTCCACGTGTCTGTCCATCCTCCCCGACATTGCTCGAATGTTGGGGAGGCCCGTGCTGGCTGGGATCATCCTTGCCACAACAACGGCCATCCCAGTGAGAGGCGCAAGGCGGTCGAACGTCAAGCAGAGGTCTGCGCTCGGAGTCGCAACAGGGCTATACCGGGGTCGGAGTTGCAACGAGGCTATACCAGGGTCAAAAGTTCAAGCATCTGATTGTCAAAGGTCGGGGCCACTCGATCAAGAGGTCAAACCAAGCTGATACTTGAACTAGTGACTGGGTCTGAAGCACATTGCTGGGCCGATACAAGGGAAACCAAGTGAGTACTCGGGGACCACTGCCAAGTCGGATTCACCGGAAGCCTTCAAAATATCGCGCAAGCTGTTTATTGGAGAAATGAAGGACATCTGCGAGCGGGAGGGTACTAAGCTTCACGTGTCGGTACGATGCAACCCGGAATTGAACGGGGTAGCTGAATGAGACTCCAGCCTCCCACTCAATGAAGGGACTTACGTGCACAACTGCGATAGCAACGAAGGCATTAGGCGGTCATTGAGAAAGTTTTATGACAGAGGATGGTTCAAGATGCGAACCGATGTGCTATGCGCAAGATTATTTAGAGGCGGGTGGCTTGGACCCGGTACGTGAGGTCTAAGTTCCCCCCCTTCGACCTGGGGCGGGTAACTACCATGCCATTCTGGAAGGTAGAAGACGCATAACCTAATGGGAATACGTCTCAGTAAATCCTGCACCAGGTGCGATTTACGTCCCCCTCGGGGTCCATCGTAGGGGATGAACCCTACTGCCTTGCCCTATTCGCTCTTGAGCACCTGATCATAACGTTAAATGAACCCTCTCCGGAGGATAAAAGCCACTCTACCAACTGAGACCCATGCACACAACCCAACAGACACGACTACCCGACACAAACCTTGCTGTTATTGACAACCAGTGTACCCCCGAGAATAACCGATCTAGCTGATATTATTTCTAAATCGCAGAAACGACCGAGAAGCCCGAGCTGCAGAGATGGCTGAGCAGCCCGAACAAAAAACGCACGCGACACGGCGCACGAGCGTCACGGTGCATGATGCATTTCCCTTCTTTCCCCCCCCCAAAAAAAAAAAAAAAAAAACGCACGCGCATCCGATACAAACCACGCCCAACAAATGATACCAGGCACAGAGCCGACTGCTACCATGCCCACATAGCTCTTCGAGCGCTGGATCACACTCTTACACAGAGGACATACCAAAGGATACCAGGCACAGAACCGAAATGATAGTTGAATACAAGTGGCATCCAATGGATACGAAGGTAACCGCTATGACCCCTGACACCACCAGGTCCCAATAGCCGTAAACATGCCAACACTAGCACAAGATCTTAGCAACGAATGAGATACCCAAAAGAATGACCAATGAGCCAAACAGGCACATGAAAACTATTTTGAAATTACGTGGAAGCACAACAAGTAGGAAAATAAGTCTCCCCCTCTGGGAGACGACCCGATCGTAGACTTTTCTTGACCGGATGTAGCCGAAACAACCAGCAGAGTGCGTAGGTCAGGCGGCAGATTGTCCAACGTGCAAAAGAACCCAACGGCAAACCGTCCTGGAGACACACGGCACACGGGCGTCACGGTGCATCTTCCCCCGCCAAAGAATAAAATAAATAATAAATAATAAATTGAGGCGTGAAACGAGGGTTATAAGAGCCGCAGGTTACTTAGCCTCTGTGTGATATTATATAGCTTATAGGCCGTGTCACGCGCTGGCCATTTATTAGCCGCACGAAGCGTCCGTCGCATGACCGTACCGACCCCACGCTTCTCTTTCCATCTCCTCCCAGACCTCAAAGTGATCAAACAACATGCCTACTCAACCACCCAGGACAGAGAACCTGTGAGCGATCGCTATACCGCGCCGCATTATCATGGTGCTGACGATCCACCTAAGCCTCGTTCTAGACAGTGCAGCGCTTCGCTTCAGTTTTGGTCCATCCCACTAACTTCGGGCAACATGTAGATATCACACTTCAAGACGCCCTACATCGGGACCATGCGCTTAGGTTGTTTATAGACAATCAGGAGCTAGGATTGCAGATGCAAGACAACCGAACCCTATGGACACCAGCCCAACCCCCGTATGTCCCTTATTTTCCCACTACGCACACTCACCGATGTGTATGTATGTGTAGATATCTTTCTCCAACATCCAAGATGCGCGTTGAGGTCCAAATGAGGGGCCGTCATTTATTTTGGGCCAAAAACCGAGTGGCGAGCGATGTGATCGACCTTCAAGCGCTTTTCAATCACCATAGGGGCACCACCAAGCACGTACACACGGTACAGAGTCAGTCATAATCACCGAGTGTCCGCTCGTATTCAATGGCGAAGCACAGAGGACATTATTTTCGTTGGAAAGCACCACCGGTATCGTTGGGCTCTAAACCTACAATTCTCTTCGATCACTATCGTTCGTCTCTTGCAACTGCCTGTCCTGGCTGGTACTAATATCCGCACAGAGGGAATCTTTGCACTCTTCGCTCCATGAACTGGAGGAATGTTTAAAAGGTTACTCCCCACTGATGAGCGCACCGACCGAAAGGGCTGTGGAGAACACTATTCAATATGGGGCTGTATTCGCAGGGGTCCGTTGTTTCACATAGAGAATAGCACAAAATTGACACCTTGTAGCTGAATCCAATCACAAAGGCTGTCTTCGGTGTTGCCAGGGTCACCTTTGAGGTTTGTGCTCGCTACTAGCATATGTGTAGCATGGCAGAGATAATGCTTTATCATTTAGCTCTTGAAGATACACAACGAGTACGACCAGACACCATTGGGCCTTCTGGACCGATTGAAGCGCATTTTACTTTTCGCGAACATTGTCGCGGACAAAATAGTCAAGGATAAAATAGTCTGCGAAGAGACGGATCTCTTGGAGCAAATCATCCCGCGAATGTATGAGGTGATGCACAGGGTCGCAAAATTTTCGTACGACTACGTCACACATGGTAGGTCATCACCTGATGACCTTGAGAAGTACTAATAATTGCAGCGAGAACGGCAGGCCGGCGGGCCTACCAGGAGAAGACCAAAGAAATAGAGAATGAGTTGACGAGGGTCATCGATGACTTCGATCGTGCTGTAAATGTTGAAGCTCTCCGCCGGACTATGGAGACTGGTGAGCACTCATTCTCTCCAATTCTCGATAGATCATTTTCAACAGTTCCGTGTAGAACAGCACCTTTTGCTTAGTCGTCTCAAGGATGTCAAGACTGGCTATGACCGGAATCTCTGCTGTATGGATGGCACCCGCAAATCCATCCTCGAACAAACCATGGCTTGGGTGTCCGATGGATTGGAGCAGACATACGGAAGAAATACATACTGGATCTATGGCTTACCTGGCATCGGCAAGACATCGTTAGCCCATTCGATCTGCGCGAGCCTCCACGATAACGGGCAGCTTGCCGGAGCGTTTTTCTGCCGGAGGGATGACCAGGAATTGAAAGAGCCCAAAAATATCCTTCCGACTCTCATCCACAAACTCGCAATACTCTTCCCCCCTTTTCGACGTATTGTCGCAGAATGCCTTCGCAACGATCCAAACATAACACCAGAATCAATACGATCCACTCTCTTCCTTGACTTCATCCGAAAACTTCCTCGCCTCCCAAAAAATACTCTCATCTTTGTCATTGATGCACTTGATGAATGCGGCAGCCCTGAGAGTCGTCTAGGTGTCCTTCAGGCCCTAACGGACGCGACCGCATGCGCTCCGTGGCTCAAGGTTATCATCACCAGTAGACAAGAAGTCGAGATTCAACGTTTCTTTGATAGTCCCACCCAATCGTCGCATTTGCGATACGATTTGACCGCAGATAAAGAGACCATTTCCGACCTACGACTCTTCGCCAAACACCGATTCGATCGAGTGGCTTCAAGCCGGTCCTTCCAATCTCCTTGGCCAGAACCATTGCTCTTGGATCGGGTTATCTCCCGAGCAGCGGGTCTATTCATCTTCATCGAGGCACTTGCACTTGCACTTGAGCATTGCTATGAACCCACTAAGCTATTGGGGGCGACCATTCAAGACTCAAGCAACCCTGGCTTGACGGCTCTATACGCACTGTACTCCAGTATAGTCAGGGCACGAAGAGTGCACCGCAATGCCGAATTTCGGCAGATGATTGGAGTGCTTCTTATAGCAGCACCATACCGTCCACTATGTGAAGAGACGATTGCAGAGCTGGCAGGAGTGAGGCCTGACGTGGTAAAAATATGGGTAGACGATCTCAGCTCTATGTTATATCGAGACGAAGTAGCCAGTGGAGGGATTCGTGTCCGGCATTTGTCAATTTCGGACTTCTTTGTGAGCGACTACTGCCAGGCCGACTATCAGGTCAACCTCCGGGAGGCAAATGCTCAACTGGGTATCGCTTGCCTCGAGAAGATGGTCGAACAGCTCCGTTTCAATATCTGCGGGCTCGAAGATTCCCGGCTCGCGAATGCCGATGTGAAAGGACTCGCATCGCGAATCAAAGAAAATATTTCCGACGCTTTGCAGTATAGTTCTCTGTATTGGTCAAATCATCTTTGCTTTACTCCCGATACTCGCGAGGGGCGTCTGTTGGACATGCTGAGGAAATTCTTTGAAGGCCCGTATGCACTATATTGGGTTGAAGTACTGAGCATTATGGGAATGCTGCGAATTGGGGTTTCAAGGCTTCGAGAACTGACATCGAAATTGATCAAAGTGAGTAGAGCTCTGGCTTGCTGTGATGGGCATTTGAAAGGGATTCTAACTGGCTCTAGGATATGGACTCGACACTGTTAGAAAGAATTCAGGATGTTTGTTGTTTCATAAACGTCTTCCACATTCCCATCTCTATAAGCACTCCGCACACCTACATTTCAACGGCACCATTCCTGCCCTCAAAGTCACCCTTATCAACGATCTTCAGCACATATTTCACTAAAGGCATCCAGATGCAAAGCGGAAAATTGTTGTCATGGCCAGAGCCGCCATTAGAATGGATTGGACACGAGGGCGGCGTGAACAGCATAAGCTATTCCCCCGACGGGTGCTACATTGCCACTGGGTCAGATGACAAGGTGATTCGGATCTTGGATGCCGAGACCGGCGATGTAGTCGGCAAACCTTTGGAGGGGCACACCGGCTGGGTGTCCTCAGTTGCTTACTCTCCTGATGGGCGGCACATCATCTCTGGATCATCTGACAAGACAATTCGAATCTGGAATGCCAAGACTGGCTCTGCAGTCGGCATGCCTTTGGAGGGGCACACTGGCTGGGTGTGGCCAGTTGCTTACTCTCCCGATGGGCAGCACATCATCTTTGGCTCATTTGACACGACAACTCGAATCCGGAATGCTGAGACTAGCTCTGCAGTTGGCAAGCCTTTGGAGGGGCACGCCGGCGGAGTGTGCTCAGTTGCTTACTCTCCTGATGGGCAACACATCATCTCTGGATCTTATGACAAGACCATTCGAATCTGGAATGCTGAGACTGACTCTGCCGTCGGCAAACCTTTAGAGGGGCACACCGGCGGGGTGTGCTCAGTTGCTTACTCTCCCGATGGGCAGCACATCGTCTCTGGATCATATAATTATACAATCCGAATCTGGAATGCTGAGACTGGCTCTGCAGTTGGCAAGTCTTTGGAGGGGCACACTGGTTGGGTGTCCTCAGTTGCTTACTCCCCCGATGGGCAGCACATCATCTCTGGATCATTTGACGGCACAATTCGAGTCTGGAGTGCTGAGACTGGCTCTGCAGTCGGCAAGCCCTTGAAGGGGCACACTGACTGGGTGTCCTCAGTTGCTTACTCTCCCGATGGGAAGCACATCGTCTCTGGATCATCTGACAAGACAATTCGAATTTGGAATGCCGAGACTGGCTCTGCAGTCGGCCAGCCTTTGGAGGGACACACTGGCTGGGTGTGGCCAGTTGCATACTCTTCCGATGGGCGGCACATCGTTTCTGGATCATACGACAACACAATTCGAATCTGGAGTGCTGAGACTGGCTCTGCAGCCGGCAAACCTTTGGAGGGGCACACTGGCTGGGTGTCCTCAGTTGCTTACTCTCCTGATGGGCGGCACATCACCTCTGGATCATTTGACGGCACAGTTCGAATCTGGAATGCTGAGATTGGCTCTGCAGTCGGCAAGCCTTTGGAGGGGCACACTGGCTGGGTGCGCTCAGTTGCTTACTCTCCCGATGGGCAGCACATCATCTCGGGATCATCTGACAAGACGATTCGAATCTGGAATGTTGAGACTGGCTCTGCGGTTGGCAAGCCTTTGGAGGGGGACACTTGCCCTGTGGCGTTCGTTGCTTGCTGTCCTGATGCGCAGTATATCATTTCTGGATGCAGTGACAGGGATATTAACTTATGGGACTCATTTCCACAAATTCCCTCCCAGTTCACCTCGTACGTCGAGGCTGAACGGCCAGACCAAGAGGGTTGGGTCAGAGAACCGGGTGGCGGCTTACTCTATTGGGTGCCCCATGACTCTCGTACAGGCCTACATTCACCTGCTTCCCTCACAATTCCTCTCACTTCCCCTGTTCGGTCAGTTTCTCTTCATTTTGACATGTTTGCATTTGGAAAGTCTTGGACCCAAATATCTAACAATGCAGGGCTCTAGCCTTTTGTTATTCCTGACTCCGTGCTTGTTTTCTATATTGTTTGCTCGTGCGCGTGCTAGGTTGCAGTGTCTTCTTTGTATTTTCACATTGTCACGTATTGCCAGATAGCAGGATCTCTTCCATTTATAATAACATGCACATATGATTTCCGATATGATGCTTTCCTCTTTATAAGAGTATACAGCACGGCATATGATGGACCCGAGGACAAAAGGACATGGACGACTTTGCAAACCCTAGCGCACGAAAAGGTGAGGATGAACCGTGTTATTATTACTTTATTATTTTGTAATCCAATTTTAGGTGCTAAGAGCTAGTCTATGTTACACGATTCATCGGATGTGATCTAATACTGTGCCGCTAATAGATCCATGTTGCTCCCTATCGGAAGGAATTGGACGAGGCCTACTAGGGCATCTGCGGAGGTAGAACTGTGTGGTTTGATGTTTCAACAATTGCTCGAAAGCAAAGCACTGTACGCTAGTATCTCTTTTATCCCTCCTGATCATGTTACACATATGGGCAAACACCTCGCACTATATATACAGAACAGGGACCAAACACCAGACACAGAGACGTAACATTGAATCATGCTCACTCACCACCTGTACCTTGCCATGAAAGTTCCAAAGATCTCCAATTAAGAGGAGAGATCATTCACATGATAGACTGAATTTCTGAACACACAAGACCTCCCCAGGGCACTAGATCAAATTACGGGTGGCATTCCAAAGCACCCACAAAGGCAAACTCCATGATATGGGGCAAACTGACGGTGAATGGTTGAATATTTATGCTTAGGGTCAGCGCGACACAATCCTCATCTGTCGCTCTCACCTACATCCAGCGCACCTATCCACGATCTCTGAGAATAGTAGCCGAAGGCTCCTCGCCCGCAACGCCTTGGCTGCAAGCAACATGATCGACCCAGACGACGATCAACTACAACTCTGGATACATAATCGGGACAAACGGGGGCGGTTCCATTTTGCGTGTGTCGGGTTCAATTCAAAGGCGAAGCCTGAGGATAGCTGGTTTTGCGAGAACAGTCGGCTGGTGGAGTTGATTCCTCCAACATCCCAGCTGGGTAGCGTAGTGGCAGCGCACGCTTCTAGAGTTAGGGAGTCCCTCAGTCTAGTCCTCATCACTTCCTGTGGTTGGGGAAGGACTCGAGCGTTAGGAAGAAGTCTGGTAGGGGGTGCAAGGGATTGTGGAAGCAATGCTGTGGTGGAAAGAAGCGTGCTTGTAGAGGGGCGCCAGGCTTTGAGCAAGGAACTAGTGTATAGTTTCCTTCTGGCGTTGGCCTCTTTACAAGACTTATTGAAACTGGCCTCGCGGTTATGTGCGATTCATTTCGGTCGCTTTCTTCCCTACCCATGCACAGATCGACGTACCTACACGCATATGGCTGGTGATGTATAATTTAATATATAGTATGTGGATTCCCTCTTGGAGCCTTGCAAATAATTAAACGTCAAAAAGGTATCCAGTTGCTAGAGATTTCGTTTCAAACGTGACAGGCCAACCAAAGAGGGGTTCTAGATACAGATGATCAGGTAGCAGAAAGACAAGGGGTGATCGGGTTCGGGAGTTCGGGAGTAGGGAGCGGAGGCGGTGGTGGTGACTTAACAGGTTTTGGATAGTGTTATAACAATGCGCCGTTGCGCCGTTCATTGCGCCTGGCTATGAGGCCTACGACGGAGGCGGCACTGAGCGAAATGTACATAGTGAATTTCACCACAGTAAATACACCACATATCTCACCACATGTTTCACCACGAAATGTGGTGATGCAAGGCCCGGTGAAGTTCACCTGAAGATCTGGTGAATTTCACTTGACGATCTGGTGAATTTCACTTGACGGTCTGGTGAATTTCACTTGACGGTCTGGTGAAATTCAATACTAGATCTGGTGAATTTTAATAGTAGATTTGTCCGATTTATGGTGTTTTCTTGGGCTGTACTTACAGTGAATTTCAACATGTCTTGTAGTGAGATTTACAGTGAATTCTACAATACAAAACACTACAAATTTAACGCGATTTTCACCATGTTTATGAAAAAGACTGAATCAATATTTATTGTGAATTATATCTAACAAAACACTACAATAACAAGGGAAGAAAGACGGATTTGGCAAGAAGGTTTTCATATACAATGCGCAACGTCGATGGCTCTAGAATACCTGGTCAGACGCCTATGCATAAGAAAGGGTAGGTGAGAGCTCACGTACCTGGTGCCAATGGTCCAAGACATCCAAGAATGAAATGCTGGAGGAATTGGTTAGCAAGGAGAAAGTGACAGAGATAGAAGGCTGTGTACCTCGAGACGATGCATGAGCACAAGAAACCGCTGAAACAGGCATTTACAGCAGGTGAACAAGTGGCTGCAGGAAGAGTTGGGAAAGATTGAGGAGAGAGCGCTTGAGGGCAGATTCCTGAGAGCAGAAAAAGGTCAAATTTTGAGGTTTTGAGCATCTGCATAGACTGTGGGAGACAAACGGACAAAATGAACGAATGGACGGGTTGAAGGGCTTGCCCTGGGCGAGCTGTTCGTCGCGCTCCTGCTCGCGCACCGACCTGGCGGTGCGGGTGGTTGAGTACACGACGAAGGACTTGAGGCTCTCCGGTTGCATGTCTGTCTTTGCATCGCGTGAGTCGCGCAGCATGACCTTGAATGGCAGGCTCGACGCGTTCAGGCTCAGCGTGCGGCCGATCCCCCCATGGGTGGCGGTGGGCATCTGCCATGGTGGGGCAGAGTGCGAGGATGCTTGTAGAGGGTGTTCGGTCCATGTCTTAGCCTTGCTGGAGTAGCATAGATCGAATCTGGCTCGGAACCAGGCTCGAAGACAAAGGGTGCGTCTAGTCTGGTGAAACACACATGTCAGGAGAGGAGAGCTATCACGAAAAAGAACGTGGATGCACGCACTGGCTCCAGGTGCAGTCTGTGAAAAGGTGCTATCGAGCATGGAGGGACTGTTTTCGGAGGGAGCATCAGAGGATGAGACTGAAAGATCCATGGAGGTGTAAAAGAAGATGTGCTTGTGCTCTATCGTTGTTTGGGTGGGGACGGGACGACCAGTAGATCTCCTGCCGAGAGAACGAATTCTGAGTGATGTGCGATAATATCACCCTTTTTTCCCCTTTTCCTCCTTATTCTGACAATCTCCGCTCCCTCCGGTCGCTCCGACATCGCTCCTCCGCTTCTGCCTCCGCTCCCGCTCCCTTTCCGATCCCCTCGTCCCCTTCCCCGATCTCTATGACTCGTGTCTCGTACCATGGACACTTTCTGATATTTCCCGATTTGTATCTTGTATTTCCCCTTGACTGTGTCATTCCCCGCTCGCTACTAGACTCGCTCCGATGGTATAGACCCGCCTCCGCCCTGCGCGCTCCACTTAATTCCTCTTCGCTTCCACCTCCGTGCCACCGCGTTCGCATAGCCCCCACATCACCGCCTCTGTGTAGATTCCACTTACACATTGCCCCCGCCTCCACTTCGCTCCACCTACACTATGCGATGCCACCCACCTCACCGCTTTCCACCTCACCGCCCCCTGCAGTCCAGTAGCCGCGTGTTCATAATTTAGACATTGTATTTAACCTTAGACTCGATGGGGAATGTCCCTCACTCGACGTCTCGATTATAGACGTTTGTTATTGCGCCCCGCCTCGCTCGCTGTTAATCCCGACCCGCTCACTCGCTCACTCGCCCCTTCGGACTTCGGACCTCAAGACCGGTGGTTCATTCCCCCGCCCTCGCGTGCTAACTCCCACCCTCAGCACCGCCGGGCTAGCCAGCCAGACCGAAACCCCGCTTCAGTCAGCCCCTTCGGTGTCGTACCTAGTCGGAGCGTTTACGCCGAGACAGATTGGGCGCCCGTCGTGCTTTTGGGCAGTTGCTTGGGAATTAGGTCCGACAAGCCCCTAAGTCGTCGTCCCCACTTCCCCTTCCCTTTCGGAGATCGTATTCCCGCCGGCGCGCGTGGACAAGAGGAGAACCGAATTCCGTCGGCGAACGGATAAGCCTCAAGACCTCTCCCCTTTCCATTCTCTCGGCTTCCGTCACATTAATCTCTGTCGGAGATTAGCGGAATTACCGATTCCATCGCATGATGGGACTTGAGGGGCGGGTGCCATTTTCGTGATGGGTGTTGACTAGTAGAAAGCACCTTCGAGCTATAGACCCAGTAAGTCAGCAGAGAGTGGTGGGTGATGAAGACGATTGCGGAGTGGGCCTAGTGACTGCTTACCGCTACAGTGAGCTTCGCCTGGGTGCTGGTGGGACATGTGTCAGGGTTCAGGGCAATTGTGCCGCTAATCGAATCTTTGGTGATGAGTACGGGGACGCGTTCGATCGGACCTGGTAATTCTCCATTTGGGAACAGGAGCTCGAGATGGGGACTGTTGATTGTGATCCCCAATTCGGTTGATCTATAGCCATAGGAAGCGAGAAGGTGAGCTCGAGGTCAGGCGAGCCAGGCACTCGACTTGGCCTGCCAATTGGCTGACCGTGGCAGCGACTTACTTGACGGTTGAAGCATGAGGGTAGACTGGGGCATCTACGAGGGTGCCACCATAAGATGAAGGAGTATCGAGGGACATCGTTGCAGTTGTCTGAATTTCAACAAATCTCAGCCTACCGCTTCACCACTCCATGCACTGCCGAATGGAGTGCTGAGCGCGTCATGCTGTGTATCACACCTATTTAAATACACAGACAATGTTAGCCAGTCCAGAAACGGCCTCCTGGTTCGCGATCCCAGCCCAGATTGGGCTCACGCATCCCAACAGTAGGAAAGCACACGACGATCGGGAAGCTGAATCGCACTCACAAGTATCGTAGACCGATATGGGGAGGGTATGGGGTCGGGGGGACTTGACAGGGGGTGACCGACGTGGAAGGGTTCAAGT
>Ga0307515_10010209_pt1 | contig 18034 bp, 18 predicted proteins | sample 17_EM_MG_FD_194513 | JGI IMG/M metagenome (GOLD analysis project Ga0307515, IMG submission 194513) | Populus trichocarpa ectomycorrhiza microbial communities from riparian zone in the Pacific Northwest, United States - 17_EM | ecosystem: Host-associated > Plants > Roots > Unclassified | place... | reverse complement strand
TAAGAACAAGATTATACATGTGGGGGGGCTACCCCTTTAGATACAGGAGGTGCCGATGACAAGCATGATGAAATGACCGAATAAATGAATGCAAGAAAAGGGAGGAGTCTCTACTAACTAATTGAAAGCTATAAAGTCTACGGAATTCAGAATATCACTCATCAGGCCCCGCCGACGAAAACGGTTCTCTCCAAAGCGATGAGCGTTGGCTCATGTCGGCCTCTCCCTTTCTGACAGCAAAGAATATCGCAGGATTAGCAGTTGCAGGAGACATCTGCGTCTGAACAATTCTTCTACTGACCGAATACCAGCATTCTCGTTACCCACACTATCACCAATATGCTCCTGTGTTCCTTTTCCGTGCTTGCAAGGTCCTAGAAGAGAGCTTGGGTAATCAACCAAGGAACTGTCGGAGGAACCACCAGCGTTCTGAGAAAGGATTGTGATGTTCACAGAAGGACTTCCTGGGTGTGATGGGACTGCCATGTAGGATGATGGGGAACGGTCTAGGGGCGTCCCGTTCTACACTAGTTTCCGCACATGCTCGGAGGGAAGGCCCTTCAGGGTGTGCCTTCATGAGCTAGAGTGGTGACCTTTTTTGTCTCCACAACCTTGAGGTTCTATCCCAGGTGCTTTGTGCCGAGCGCCGAGGATATTTGAGTTGTGAGACATCATATCATCAGAACGGCATTGACTCTTGATTCGACGACCAGTTCTTTACGAGGTGGTACCAGCTCCAATGCATCCTCTTCAGGTGTGTCCTTGTTGGGCCAAAACTTCACACTTCGAAGTGGAACCTCCGTCTTCTCGCGAGACTGAATAATCTTCTTCAATAAGGGAGTAATATTGTCTTCCTCCGTTTCCCTGATCCATCTTCGATAACGCACTCCGAAACATCTCAGGTTTGGGATGAGTGGAGCAACCCAGAGATTACTAGAAGCTCCATTCGGTCGAGCGGAGGCGGAGTTAGGACCTGGTATTGATGAAGTCCCCTTCACCTTTCTCGCAACCATGCTATTGAAGAACTTCTTGCCCAGCGCACTCGGACGCACAAGTCCCAACACCAACACCTCCAGGTTAGGATGTAGTCGGAGCGCATTGATAAGATCTTGGTCATAGCAGTGAACATCCAAATGCAACACTCGTGGTCTCAACCGTCCTGAGTTTGCTAATTCACCCCAAACCGAAGCAAGCTGCAAGCTGCCCCCCAGTTTACTCCACGCCTCATTCCGTATTATCATCTTGTCGAGCTTCGGGAGACGAAACTCTGATATTTGCTCAATTGAGCGGTCGTCATATGTGAACCGTGTGCACGTTGGAAAATGGGGACTGGGTGGTAGGCAAGCCCATTGCGGATGGATGATGGTGGATTCCTCGAGAGCCGGAAAGGTGCGTGCGCATATCCACTGCATGGATGCAGATTTCAAGTACATCCGCTTGAGTGTGCGGACGATCGGAAGGTCAACGTCGTCGTCATACGTGGGAAGCCGGAGCCCGTACGCTTCAAGCACCTCCAGACTCTCAAAGGATGGAAGGATGTCTACTGGGTCCCTCATTCCCCGTAGGTCGACCTTGAAGCGCTTGAGATGGCTGAAGAACGAACGATACACCGGATTTGAGAAGAACAAGAGAGCGCCTGGGGACGTAATCTCGACATCGGCGAGTCTGTGTGTTGAGGTCGTTGCAATGGTCTTGAGCAGCAAAGCGAGCGGGTCGCTCATCTCGCAATCGCTTGTAATTTTCAAGGCTTGAATCTGTGGCACAGCCAAGGCCACCACAGGAATCCCCCATTCTGTAACCATGTTGATGTCCAGCTGAGCAGGGAAGCCAGCCAGCGTCAAAGTCCTCCACCTGGACATCGTCTGCAATGCCAAATGCATTCCTTCGTGCGTTCTCCGGTCGTCCCCAAGTCCTTTATTCCAATTAATCTCCACCTCTAACGGGGTCTGCTTTGACCTTTCAACCACAAATTCTATATACTCCCTTGCCGTCCATGGGCGAATTGTGAGTGCTGACCAAAGACGTGGTAGGTCGAATGCAATAGCACGCCAGTAATGACAAACGTGCATCATGTCCAAAGCACTATGCCCGTTGCTTTTGACGGAGATATCGAGTATATCCATCAGGATCTCGGGTGGGAGGCGGCATGCAGGAGAAACATGTTCCCTCCGCAAACTGAAGGGACTCCTGGAGGTCGTCATTGCCATTTTGAGATGGCCACTAGTACCCATGTGTTCTATCGCTGTGCCGTGGTTATGGGAGTCACCCTGAGACGCTATTTCGGCGAGCCTTATAGTGCCACTAGCTTCCTTATCTCCAGGTTCCTGGATTGTGTACCCTTTATTAGGGGGATTTGGCCTGTCGGCGGTTGGGAAAGGCGCCCATCGGCACGCCGCGAGAACATTTAGTAGAAAATCGACCATCCCCTGGGTTCCCTACGATGCGTTTGAGTCACTTTATCAGACTTCAGTGCAAACAACGCACTGTCATTTGTTGAACCTTTTCCTCCAGGTCCTGCTCAAAGCCTTCTAGCAGCCGCAAACAGGGACCGATCCGGACAACACGATTGAAGCAACTACATGGGCCTTCTGCAAACGATGACGGGATAGCGAAATGCCTAGGAGTGTAATAAACAAATAAATATTAATTCAAGAATGGGACAACGGGAAAGTTGTTCTTACTTCTCTTGGTCCAGAATGCTACTATAGTGTGTCTGATCGATCACACATTCAAGTCTAGGGTTATTGTCCTTCAAAGCTTGTATCCCGCCTCGGATGATAAAACCTTGTTCTCGGCCGTGGTTGAGGATATTGCATACCTGGTGAGACCAGTAAGAGTGGAGTTGCTATGTAATAATACCAGCCACCCTACAAAGCATATTCGCCGCCAGCAAAGGATTAGATAGTTGATGAGGCCTCCGAGCATCCACATGCCGAACATTCTTGACACCTCGGAGATACAGTCGAGTACTCCGTAGGACATTTGTTGCAGGTTCAAGATGGTGGGGTTCAAGATAGTCTAGCGCAACGATGCTGGGTGTCAGTCTGCTTGCATGTGACTCAAGGCCCGCACAGCCAATACGGCCGCGTGGCCCATCTTTCTTGAATATAAACCAGCCTCCTTACAGCGGCCCCTTTGGCGGGCGGCCCCAACCTGCCTCGTGATTGGTTGGGTACTGAAAAGGAATTCTAGCAAGCAGAGTGCAGTGGCCTCAGGCGGGCGTGGCGCTTGCGCACGGTTATTAAACGAAATGCGCCCGAATCTCAACTTCTTCTCCTATCACAGCGACCCATCGCGACACCGATAACGACCAGTTCCATGGGTAAACTATCATTGCTTCAGATTTGTGTTGGAGTATATTAGTCTTCGCCGCGCGCCGAACTGTGCGCGTCCGACTTTTCACGTGCGCTCTCGATCTGTATATAATCCAAACTCCGTTTGCGACTTTCAGACTCAGCTGTTTCTCCCCAACACACTGAGCTGTAAGTCGCCCTTCTCTTATTACGTTACTTTATTGCTTACGTCGAGTATCTAGTACATTTCCCTAGGTATATAATCGGAGCTGGTTTCCCCCAAACACGCTGGCTTACGTTTCCCTAGGGTATTAACGACCATTTGCGAATGCTGCTTCACCGACAAAGCTTTCCGATCAGGAGCATTACAAAGAGCTCATCGACTGTGAGTATTCAACTGCTGAAGGGGGCTCGTCCTGATAAGATGTATGCAAGACCAACTACCATCTCCGGTCCGGGACGTAGTTGAAGGGTGGAAAGGGGCGTGTGGATCAATCAGCATAATCGTGAGTCAACTACTCCTGTTTATCACCAGTTACTTACCTGCATGCAGTCCCCCCTGTCAACCGCTGTGGTGACAGCGCTCCTCCAAATGTTCGGGGATCATGTCCGACATGATGCCCTGGAAATCCTCTTCTACACCAGTATGGTGGTGAATGTCGGTGCCACCACTTTTGCCGTCCTATGTCTCATTATCCTCTCGGATATCACGACTAAAGCGCGGGTTATCGCCGCCACCGACATAAATTCGCTGCCTAGGAAGTTCCTTTTGAAGGACAGGACCATTTCTAGTTACTTGACAGAGGATAGAGAACGGAAATTTGCGATCTTTGTCACAATCGTTCTTAGCGCTGTCAGCGAAGCGTCGGGGTACGTGCTACTGTTACTTTTGAAGGGAAGGTAGTGGTGATGACTCCATTGACTGGTTCATTGTCGCCATCAGAATATAATAAATTACATTTGACGGAAAATGAAACTCCCTTACTTCGTTATTCTATCTACTTCTACGATAGGACTACTTATATAGTAATGATAGCTGAGCCACACATGAAACCAGTATCATAATACGCGGAAGCGGGTCTACAACCCTGTACATAACCGATATTAAGGAACCTTAATTAAACCCAAACCATACCTACTATGACGAGAACAACAATATTCCGACAACATTTGTTGTCAATTCACTTGAGCCTAATCACACGCACTTCCATAGCCAGGTGTCAGATTGAAAATCACCGGTAAGTCACCGCTGTCAGAGTAGATGACAGCTATCAGATCACATACCAGGTAAGTGTGAATACGGCCCGATGAACGGTCCCGGCCACCTATGGCTGGGTACCCTGGCCGCCTTCCACTTTCAGACTCAGTCGCAGTTATCAGGTGTCCGTCCAACTCGTGCAGTGCGTCCAGGCATCTTCGTAGGCACCTTCGCTTGTGGTTCAAGCTTCTTGCTCATTTTACTAGCTGTTACCCGTCGTTTTGCCTTAGGTGATGCTCAACACTCTGCAATGTCCCCATTACATTCAGCACGGGCATTGGAGGCAACTCCCGTATGTAGGGCCAGCCCCCCGCTGACCCTCCAAGAAACCACTAAAAGCTGTGGTCTGTGCCTTGTCGAGGAACTGGGAAGTGTGCCAGGGTTGGTATTGAAGCTTGAAGGAACTAGGACTGTACAAATTATGAGTGCATGCTTACCGAAGACGTGTAGGACGGCTTACTTAGTAACTAGGTCGCTACCATCGACCGGAGGAGCGTTGGGAATGTATATCAGAAGAGGGAACTCTGCGGGGTTCTCCTTGGGGTCGCAGCCGAAGAATGTAGGCCCCCGATTGAGCCCAAGCCGGTTAATGTCGGCCTGGCTATCGGGGATAGGAGGGAATCGCTGGGCAATGGAGGTAGTGAATTGTTGGGTACGGTCACGAGTCGCATAAAGGGATATACCCCTGTGGGTGAATAATCGAAATTAGAAATGCAATTCAATGGGGGTTGGCAGAAAATGGCCGGAACTTACTGAGGCCAATTGTCTGAATCATCGGCGCTTGCATCAATGGCAACAATAACGTCAAGGTGGTAGGCTTTGACAAGCAAAGGACTAAGCGGCACGTTCTCCTTGTTCAGACCACCGTCAACAAGCTCAATCCACGTCGAATTGGAATCATGGTAAACGGTCAGGTTTGATGCCTTGGAAGGGCTGAGAGAGAAAATGGGTACACACTCATTCAGGGCAAGACGCAAGGACAAGTCGAAAACAACAACAAGTCGATGGAAACGTACCTCCGCATGTTTTGTTCTCACTGTCAGGACGATTGGGCCGACCTTCTGATGGCGGAGTTCGCGTATAACACCACCACCATCCTTCGATCGACACAACTCGAGCCGGAATTCCTTCGGACAGTACTTATGGGCGCTAATCGGGGGGAAGCCAATCTTTGGTCCATGTGTCCCGACTCGGATAATAACGTGTTATGTGATCGACTCTCGCCAATAGTGTAGTTCCCTGTGGACGCTGGGTTCTTGGTAGCTAAAAGGAATAAATGCAATTCGCCAGCGCTCTACATTGTTATTCTCAGTACCTCACGGCTCTCCTCTCGATCTCTGGTCCATAGACTGTCGGACCAGTATCTCGCCTCAGCTCCAGCTTCACTGTTTGGACGCGGCCGGTGACTACTCCGTCCTGGACGGCCTTCTCTATCATCGACATTCTTTATCAGCATAAGACTTATGTCGACTCTGCACAATGGACTCATCCATATAGATTAGTAGTGGCATTTGAAATCTCTGCGCTCCAGAGCCTGATTCACACGAGGGTTGCATAGTTATATGAGTCTTTATAAGTGCACAGCGATACTATTGGTCAAGAAGAGTAAAAGAAAGCCCACAAATAGCGGAAGGACAATGAGGCCAAGTATTACCGATACAGCGATGGCGACCCTGAGGGCTTCCACCGACCAAACGCATAGTCCGATCGTTATAAACGAGCAGAAGCAGCCCAAAAGGAAACAAATGATCATATATACCCTCATAAACTCCCATGTCCTACCAAGTCCGAACTTCCTCAGCAGAATCATATCTCCATTTCCACTTGAAAGTGTGACCGCCTGATCGTCCTCGTACATCGCTTTGGCGGGCAGTGATCCCGGGTCTTGGATAGCTCGCTTTCGCGCTTCGCTAGGCAGATCGGACAACATTATGAATGAGAATACCGCAGACACCATCGTGCCGAGTTGAAGAAGGAGGCTCGTATATATGAACGAACGGAGGGTGTTCGTCAAAGTTGGCATAATGGGGGACAGGTGGAGGAGCACAACCTGGACCAAAGCAAATGCGGCCGACTGGAGGCTTGATTAGCAATTAATCGAGCGCAGTGTGTGATATTCAATACTCACGATGACGGCGATGAGACAAACCGTCTCCTTCCACCCCTGAACAACTGACCGTACCGTCCTTGGCAGATCATCTGTGGGTATATCAGAGAACCATAAGCAGGAAACATGATGTTACTCACAATTCATAACACTCTTGGTACCCGTGCCACAGCGAGGGGTGCACGCGCCCTCCGAGATGAGAGCAGGCTCTTGATTCTTCTTTGCGAGGTGGCTCATGAGGTAGGCGGACTAGTTGAAGAGCAGGAAGTACAGGTCGTAAAATATATTGAGGTGATGGACGAGGGTAAAGTGATGACTGACCGAACATTTACAACTCGCGCCAGCCATATAAATAATCATAGCCCGATTACGTACTATGAACCTAGTACACGTTAGGATTCCGGTTTCATCCGACCGCCGGGCCTGACCACAATTGTTCTCCAGTGTGGTGTTCCATCCCGTTTCATCCGGCCGCCGGGCCTGACCTCAATTGATCACTCCGCACTCAGTGAAACTTTGCGCGCTCCATATCCCACGGCATGGACTTATGTTCCCTTCGGTTGTCCTATCCCTTAGCTTTGTATCTGACGGACAGCCTTTGATAGGAGTCCGGTACCGCTAGACCTTCTATTTCATTCTACCTGTAGTATACAGTGCATGTACACTCGATAACTGGACTCCAGCCTCTGTGGTTACAAACATCGTGGCCCAGACCCGAGCACCGAGCGCGCTGGGTACGGGACCTGGTGGGTATCGGGTCAGACGCCCGGTGAGTATCACCGAGTCAGGGACCCGTTCGGTCACCGGTTCAGAGCACTGGTGAGCAATTGAATATATATAGTATTCCTTGATGTCACGTCCCTTGAACAAGTTGTAGCGAATTGATAATTAAGTGTTTTTTTGTATGAGAAAATAATGGAAAACGAAATCTGTTACGATTGGAAAAAAGCTAATCACACTATCAAAACAGAACGAGAAAGTTCCAGGCGGGGAGAGTGCGAAATCCCGTGTTCTGGTCATTGGTACATCTCGTCATTTCCGTATATCTCTTCTGACCAATCGTTGCACAGATCGACAGGGATTGACATGTCGATGGAGGGATCGTTGCCTATGTCGGAAGCCTCCTCCTGTAGTGAGCTTAAGTTTCGTAACGCTATATTATTTAATAACCTACCCTCTGACTTTAGTTGTGTTCTTGACTGGCTAGCGGCTCTTCATGTGTTTGGGAGCGATCTCCTGCAATTCCCTAAGGTCAGTACTTAATTGCGGACATGTAAATAAGGGATTAATCACTTTCTCTACATTTTCTCTGTTGAGTAGCATGATGTCGACGCGTGCTTGCCGCCCTTACTTCCCCGCACCCAACCCCAAATCCTTTACACCAGCATACTTGATAATTATTGCCGCCCACCGGGGTCACAGACTTGATGTTGAGTGCCCGTTGTACATGTTTATTTTTGCCCTGTGCCTTGATTTTAGCCATTGGAAGGTTTAAGTCCAAAGCGACAGAACCTTAAACAACTTATGTAAACGTCCTGACCGCTTCCTCGTCCCCTCATTCGCCTGACCGATCCCACCGCCAATGTCTCGTTCCTCAACAACCTCGATGCTGGTGAGTCCCGATGTGTCCCCGATGCACTGCTCGTGACCCGCCCGATGCACTGCTCACCAGCCCTTATGCTCCACAGAGGAAGTTACCACTATTTGTGAGTTGTTGATCAGGAAGAGAGCACACAAGCGCAGACATCAAGAGGGCCCTGGCGCCTTGGGGCCATACCTGCTGGGTGAACGCGCAAACAACAAAGGCCCCCATGCCGCTCCGAGGACCCACACCACGGCAGATAAACAAGGTATGATTACTTCCTTTTATATTTATATATATACGCTACCTCTCCCGCACCAGGTACCTCGACCTGTCCTGCCACTTGCCAGTAAGCAGCATTCTGCCCATTCTGCCTTGCCTCTCTCTCGTCCCTTGCGAAGTCCCCAGTTCCGACTGATAACCCAGCGCTGATAGCGATACTGTCAGTAATCCCGCTAAGCCCCAGGAGTGCTATCGACATTTATATATGACCTCGTGTTTCTGGCGACCAATACATGTGCCGTCCATCCTACCCTCATCTGACTGAGCTCGGTACGTAAATACTCAGATCATAATTGCCGATTGAACTTTCGCGAGGTGGGCAGAAGAAAGAACGCCACAACTTGGTCCTTGATTTTTCCGCCACGAGATTCCGAAAAGTAGTTATCAGATGCCCGTCTCCGACTATTGCTTTCGAACGCGATCATGCGCGCTCCAACCAACTGTAAACTAAAAATCGAGCCTCCCTCCAGACCGCAGTGGATAGATAAGAGTGGCTATCTGGTCTACTTCCACTCCACATCATGGGGTTATTCCTGCTGTCTTCGGCCTGGGACAGGATACCAAAGCAATCAAGAGCATAAGTGAGACGGTGTACATAGTGTGGAGATTGGGGACTGATCTCGGGTTTGACTAATTTCGTCATCAATATTCCTCTCAGAGATCGTATCTCCTCTTGGATGTTTTGAGCTTCTTTGCGAGCACGTATACCTAGCGGAAGATCGACCTAGTAAGGACGGAGTGGATGTCCATAAGATATCCGCCTCCAACACATGATTGGGAATGTGATGATTCCTACAAACATCCAAAGGCCCTAGATATTTGATTGAGACCCAGTAGCCTTCAGGTGGGTTGCATTCGGTGCCCGGCTCATCAGTGGAAGCCGGTCCTAACTGGGAAGAAAAGTGAACCTTGATAACACCTCACCCTTTGCTTTAGTCATATTTAGAATAGGGATATACTCCTAATGGCGTATAGTTGAACTCACAAAGTTCGCTTTCTTGTGTTTGAATGAGCCACAAGCAACTTCCAGCTTGCAGGTTTCTTTTGCACGTGGAACTTCAAGGGGGTCACCAGATTAGATGTAGAGAAGTCCATTTGGATTGTTCGGCGAGAATACTGAACGTGGATAGGAGGGGCCACTCCTGGGGTCCTCCGCACGGATCGAGCGGCGAATTCGGAAGGAAGGTTGGAGTGACCATTCTCGCTGGCTCACAAGATTGGCTTCCGAATATTGGGAATATCCAGAGCAATAGCCTCAGAGTCGTACAAGGATCAAAATAGTTCGGGAAAGTCCGAACTCTACTGCCTCGTTGCATCAAAAGTTGGACCTCTCCACCATATCCCTTCCGTCTAAAGCCTGCAGCAGGGACGACATAAACGGGGCTTCCAGACGACGTCTGATCAACCATGTCACGCCGGGACTCAAGACGAGACTCACTCGCGAATCGTCAACATGACGTCCTCGAAGAATTCGAAAACTGTCTGTTGTCTCGCTCTAAAGCTGGATCTTGATCTGATAGTCTAGGAATAGTCAAGAAGAAATATTTGCTCGTTAACAAGCATATCGCCAAGTGTGTTTCGTTTCGTTCCCCTCGGCGAGGACAGCGAGAAAAGATGTTGAACGGGATTTTCCAGGCTCAACTCGTCCCTCAATGTCAAGGTCGAAGAGCTCACTGCTCAAATAGCGACTCTCAATATGGAAAATCTCCGACTGCGCGCTTCGGAGCAGACCATGGCTCGAAAGCTCCATCGCGAGAAGGAACGAACCAGACGGCTCGTTGGCGAGGCCGAGGCTGCAGTAAGTATCCACTAGAGAATTTATTGGAGTATTTTAGGGTTCAACCCGATAAAGAGGGTCCCTACATTTCGAGGTTTGCTCGGGATAGTAGACCGCTCTGATGACGCTCTGAGGACGTCTGGACTCCAAGTGGTTCACTTGTTACAACTTGTTACCACTATTCAAACCACCGAACATTCGCTCAAACGCGTCGGCTTCGTCTCTTTTTGAGTCAATTTTGTTGACAGGGTTTCCTCTTGTAACAGGCTCGGACATTCCTCACCCAATTCACCTCTATCCTCTCTTCATCCTCCCGTTCCAACTCACATCCCTTTCCCCTGTCTTCCGCATCATCCCACCACCGCTCTTCCTCAGCATCCTCTACCGACCTCCCATCTCCCTCCAATCCCCAGCCAGTAAGGCCTCCAAGGGCCGTCAAACCTCCGCCAAAAGAAGTCCCACGATTGTCGAAGGCACCGCAAGCGAGCACCGGGGACATACAAGGGATCGACGAGGACGACGAAGGTGATGGCGAGGCCGATCGCACGATAACTCTCTCCACACCACCGAAGAAACGAACCCCACAGCGGGATTTACGTCGTCATTCGTTGCCCACGCCCGAAACGCCATCCGACGCACCAGAACGACAGCGCCATTCGTCAGAGGACGACCGCACACCCCGTCGCACTAGCACCCCGCCACCCATCATACCGCACCAGCCGCTCATCCCGAAGCACCCAAAGGGCACACTCCCGCCGCATATTGACCTCACTGCTATCGGTGTGAACATGCGTAAGAGCGGCGTCAGGCGTCAGAGCGGGCTGTTGAATCTTTTTCGGCCTCCTCCAGCCTCAACTGGTGTTATTTCCGCGTCCACGAGTACAGGCGACGACCTGGAGAGGAAGATGAAGATGCTGGAGAAGCTTCCACCACTCCGACCTCCCAGCCCGATCATTGGCTCACCCAAGGCGAACGCGGAAAAGGTCATCGTGCCGAGTGCGAGTGAAGACGAAGGTGTGACGACTGGCGCCAGTGCGAGCGAGACCGATGAAATGGATGATGCGATCCCACGAACGCTGGATTTTTCCAGTGCTACTGCCCAAAATGATCGCTATGCGAGTAGCTATTCGAAGGCCAAATCCAAGGACAGGCGGAGTGCGGTGCCTGGCTCGGGTTTTGGACTGGGGGACGTACAACCGCTCGACGAACACAAGTCGAGGTCGAAGGAGAATGGAAAGTCCAAGGATACGGGTACTAGCCTGCGCGACGTGACGAATGAGGGGACTGTGTCTGTACCTGCGCCTACAGTCGAGGCTATAGGGAGGAAGGTTGTTCCCTTACCCGAACGGGCTGATCGGGAAAGCAAGAAACGACTCGCCTCGGCCGCTTTTGAGGAAGATGACCACCCAACTCTTCCGGCAACCACCACCACCACCAATTTTTCTTCGTCACAGCTTCCACCCCGATCAGCACCTTCGAATAGCTCAACCGTTGTCATCGATTCTTACTCTGTACCATTAAAGGACGATAACGGAGAAGAAAACGGAAGGTCACGCCGGCAGCGGACGAGTGTCAACTATGCGGAGCCAAGTTTGAAAGTGAAGATGCGGAAGCCACGCGTCGAGGGTCCAATGGGGCTCAAGACCCGAAAGAGCGACGGCGATGGTTTAGGGGCGGGGTACAACAGCGATGGAACGGGGCTGATCAAGGAGCGTGTGAAGAGGAAGAAAAGTGTCAAGGGGTTGGCTGAGCTTGCTGCTGCTGCTACTGCCTCCGCCGCTTCGGCGTCGGAAAATGAACAAGGTACACCGCCAGCTGAAGCTCCAGCCACTACCACTACCACCACAAAGGAGGCAGGGCCGAAGCAACATTCTAGACGACGGCCTGTTTCGTACCATGTCTCGCGTGAGTCTGATTCTGAGGTTGCAGGTGACGAAGACGAGGAGTACCAACCTGCTTGGCACGGGCATGCTGGTGCTGGGGGGAGTAGCTCGAGTAAACGACGACTCGGTGGTGAGCCAGTAGGAGGGAGTGTCAGTGAAGGCGAGGGATTACGGCGGTGGAGTGTTGCGTGTTAGAGAGATCACTGAGGAGCATAATGAGGCCTGGAGGCTGTTCCATTTAATGTCCAGTCGATTCATATGAGAATTCATCTCACTTTCATTTCTTGCTTTTTTCGGTCCCTCTTGTAATTATTTTCATTGAAGACTACAGAGAAGATATGGTAGATTGGTGCATGACTGTCATCGCTAATACCCTCTCACTCTGAGAGTTTGGGGGATTGATCGTTCTCAGTTGTCTTCATTTCGAAGGTCGGCCCGCGAACGACCTCCTAGTATATATATAGTACTGTTGTATGTTGGGTTCTGGGAAGAGCTCTGGCTTCTGTAGATTTCAACGTCATACACTGCTCCACGTTGTTTCCAGGGCTTTTGTCCCGCTTGTGTATTCTTGTCCTGGAGTGGGAGCAGGATCATGCCACACCCGCCAGCCGCTAGCCCTTCCTGATCTCACCTCGTCCGCACTTTGGCAATGTCCTTCAACCTTCTAGCCTTCAGTGCCGAAAAGGTAAGGATCATGTCTTTCCCAAACAGAATATCTGCACTGACCCAGGCTATGCAAGACGATGTTTCTTAAATATCTTGTTCGGTTCCACTTTAGATCAACAATGTTGCCCCATATCTTAATGAAGGCGCTGTAAATCACCTTCATAGAGTCCAAAGCAACGTTCCACCAGGCGCTTGCCTCGTTTGCGCCACGGTTCCCCTGGATACGGTTATCTGAATGCTAGTCTAATTCAGCATACACTGCAGCAAGGAAGAATGACTTCCATTCCTGGCAATTTCACCGTCTCTTCCCTTGCAGCCAGGACACCAGCCTACACAAGGGTGCGGGTGAGGTGACATTCTCTCAATGGTCACTGAGGATGGTAAAGGGAGCAGGAGCACGGATGGTAAACCCGCCAACGGAATAATCAGTTAAAATAAATATGTGTTGTCCATTGCCCAGCATAATAAGAATAGTGTAAGCGAGATATAAAGATGCAATAACTATGTCCGATCAGGAAACCTGAACAAAGTACCGAGCCCATGTCCCAGAGCAGTCAGCCATTTAGTGGTCTACTCCGAGTCCTGAATGCTACAATTTTCGCGAAGATGACGATTGATGTTCCCGGGCTTATCGCTGGAGAAATGTGCGCCACTATATGCACTGAATCAATAAAGGCAGCCCGAAGAAAGGGGTTGTCTGACTTGCCAGTCGTTGGGACATGGGACACGGCCGGGAACAGCATGAGTACGGGAGTGATTTTTGAGCTCGTTCTTACGCAAGAAAGTCTTCGCACTAGAGCATTGTTCAGCTGCAGTGACCTTGCGATGGAGATGATGAGAGGACCCAAGCAACCGTACCAATTGGCAGCTGTGCAATGGAACGGGCGTAAACCAAAGTGCTGTTGAAGGTGTTCAATGGTGTGCCCCGATTGATTGAACGTGCGATCGGGGCAGAATACGCAGATGAATCTATCTGTCAAGGGGTCCTTCAAGCAGAGTGATTTTATCAATTTCCGTGGGATTGGTTGACTTTGCCACAACCACTCCTCCGTATTGAAGATTGCCTGCAATATGGGGAGGAACCGAATGTCGATCGCCTCAATAAGTTCTACTTGAACCAGAAGTTGGTCCTTCGTATAGAATGTAGGGACTGGTCCTTGGAGCGTTGACATTGTGTGTTTGGAGTATTTGTTGTTACGGGATAGTCTACTTGAAGTACTAGGGCCTCAGCGGCCTGAATGATTGTCAACCAGCAGAACGTACTGTAGCGGGGATTTACAATAATAGGCACTAATAATTCGTGAAAAAGGGTCGCGGGAACTTATATGTATTACCATTTTCAAGTCCCGACGAAAACATGGCCAACGGTAGACGCTCCAAGCCGATCCCGGGTGCAGCTCTGCACACGTCCGGGGACTCGAAGACTGTTGACTCATATCTGCCCCAGAGATTCACTTTCTTTGATGTTGAAAGAAAAGTATTCGGCGTTGGTGAGTCCCGAATCGCTAGTAAAATGAACCGTAAGTTGCCGGCAGCTTGACACTGGCGCTCCTGTCAAGATCAGGGTCAGCCCTTGCGCGGGATAGCAACTTTAGGCGAATATGGGCTTCGTCTTACCTTCTCAGCTGGGATGACCCCAGCGCCGGTGTCGCTGGGAATATAGGGAGGTGGATGAGGAGAAACAACCAGCTTCCTCATGTATTTAGATATCCCTGATGGATCCGACCACTTGCCGACCCCTCGTTCAGGGCGTTGCCTTGTGAGGACTTGGTTCTCTAGTAGCGACCGCGACGGGTGTTTCGGCGTGATTCATGTGCAGACACGATCCGGGGATAAGAATGGACGGACAAGATCCCATAGCTCGAACTTCTATGGAACACGCTCCGTCCGTCCGTCCTGGGTTAGGCTACGGTTCCACGATTGGGGCGTAGGTGAAACTACAAAGAGGTTTTAGCAGATTAGATGGTCTCGGCCACGTGTCCTCAGGCTCGCTGTGCATGTGAAGTAGTTTTCGGATTGAGATCGGGTTCCTTTGTATTCCACTTGGTTCTTTCCTAACTCGACATAAATTGTGCTGATACCTAGAAACTATCTGAAGTGGCTTATAGTACATCCGCTGACTCGCTCGAGCACCGGCCTACGTCTCACAACAGTACTTGGACGACGAAAACTTTTCCTCTTCCAACCCTCCGGAAGGCGCACGCGGGGGCGTATGCGTGATGCGGATTCATTTGCTGCCGGTAGTCTTGATGGAGTGACTGCGTGACCTAGATGGTTCATGCATCTCCGGATGCTTATTTTTGATGTGACGAACGAGATTGCGTTGGTTCCGAAGGACATTCCCACTACCGTCTATTAAGTCTGAATTCCATAAACTCGTCTCTACTCTACTCACCAGTAGGGGCAGTTCCAACTCGCCTCTCCGTGCTTCTCCTTGTGCTTGATCAAGTCCGCCATCCGAGCGGCCCGATGAGTGCTGGCAAGGAAACCATTACGTCAGCTACTACCATGGATCCAAGTGAGTAATACTCACCACCCTAGCTCATCGCAGCCAAATGGGAGATGACCGCAATGTACTTTCATCACGTGCTGGTTCATTTGCTCTCTATTCTCGAGCGCCTTGGTGCACAGCTTGCAATGGGTCAAATCCTTCTTACGATAAAGGAAGGCCTTGAATAATTGTCCTGGAGGCTTGCTGTCTGGATAGTGCTGACGCAGAACAGCACAGAGCTGATCCAGGCATGCTGGGAGATCGTCCTCCGACACACATTCGAGTTTCTGTGGCGGAGGTAATTTGGGTTCCACTGCTATTGGGGAGGGAGGAGTGCTGCCTGTGACAACGCTTGGCTCCAAAGGAGTGACAGGCGTGATCACAGTATCGGAACTGAATGATAACCCCAGACCAATAACCTCCGAGTCACCAATGGACAGGTCGGCTACGTCAATGCTGCCGAAGTCACTCAGTGAGCCATCGAGCGACCAAAGATCGTGTGGTATGGGAGGGAGGGTCGCGATGGATGACGCGGGAGCCGGCGGATATCCCATTGGCCAGATGCAATCAATGTATGACGGTGGTCCCTCCAGAGCGGAGATGGACTCCCAAGGCGATTGGTAGCCGTCAAGATCCCCGGAGAGCCCAGACTATGGTTACACTGTAAGCACGAATGGCCCTGAGGTCTACTGGGGTCCTACCATTGCAGAACCAGTGAAATCGGACGTTGGAGAAGGCTGCCCAAAGGGTTCATTGTAGAAGTCCAAGTCGCTATATTTGACTATAAACATAGTCATTAATCGTCACTTTGTCCCATAGCCTCGCTTCAGGATTACCATTATAGTCTGCCCGGTTCTCCGCGTCAGCGGCAGGGGCCTCAGCGAATTCCCAGTTGAGAAAATCCATAGCAATAGGCGGTATCGTAGGTATGTTGGGAGGGAGGGGGGAATCGAGGATACCGACGATAACTGCCCGCATATAACCCGCCCCCTTTTATACCCCCGCGGATATCCTTTTGTATGTGTTGTCATACGGCTTCCACAATTGCTGATCAGGCTCCCGGCACCTTGAAAGGAAAGGCGCCGAGCCTCACAACGAATCGCCACCCTTCGATCTATGCCGCCAACAAATACTACTAACACAAACTGACGAACTAGGCTGTCAATTCGCAATTCGCAAGCCCCGTCCAGCCGGGCGTCGGAGGCTATCAGAGGCATGTCAGAGGCATGTGGGAGGCAGGTCAGAAGCATGGAACCGGGCGACTTCTCAATTGATCTAGGGCCTACCGGGATAAGGGCCCACAACCAGTCCTAGGCCTAACAAAGAAGTGCTGCGCCAGGCGGTGATGGACCTCAATCCCGCCAGGCGCGGGATTGGTGGGGACTGGACTGGCTCGGGAGGTTCAATACATCCGTTTGCTGGACATGTTACGGACCATAGCGGCCATTTCATCAACACGTGAAAACTGGAATTGGACTGACACTTGCGCACCGCAACGCTGTTAGGCGGCTTGCCGGAGGCCTCATAGAGCATTCTGGGTGCGACGGGGGGCATCATCAGACGCACAGAAGTACCAGTTATTTAACGTGAGATAGCGTAATGCACTACATTTGTCCTTTCACCAGCCTTTCACCACTACCCATCGACTGAGTCGACGATCACAATCCTCAGTGGGCACCTTCAAGCCACTATTGGACTTCATTACACTGGGTCTCACGAAAGCATTTAATAATCACCGACTTCAATTGCTTCATATGTTTCTCGTTTCCTGTATCGCAATGCAAACTCTTCCAAACCGTCATCCTCACGCCAGAAAACTTGGAGAGCAAATTGACCTGCGAATTTTTTTAACGAATGCCTTCATTATGAGTGCCTAAATTGGAGAGTAGGCACGGAGGTTGGAACGGTCCCCCAAAAATGTGGTGTTGCAGACAGTTTGCGTGACCGAATTGATGTATACTAGTCCCTTGAGAAGTAAGGAGGCAGTCTTCTTACTTGAAGCAGTCGTCGGGGTATTCAGAAACATCTAGGCCTTGCATCGCTTCCAGATGGAGGTATTCTTGCCGGCCTTTGAATCACTGTTCGGAAGTTCTCACTTCCTTGCAGAAGATGATAACCTTTTCATACAGAAATACTCGAAAACTCGCGGTCAATGTTAGATCTCTTCACCACGAAAAGCATCGTCGAGCAGGAGTTCACCAAGGTCTCAAGATTGTAGCCCCTCCAGTCCTCCACTCGTTGCTCCAGCACCCCTACCGATTTCTGCGTTATGTGCTCGACGGTGTGCTTCATTGCATATTTCGACTGTTCGATTGCACGCCCCTACACCATCGACTAGTTCGTCATAGAACTCATGGTGGAGTGGGTACATCTTGCGAGGCTGCTGGAAGTGGAGTGGGTACTTGAAGACACGCGAAACTGGCCTGATTATGAACGCCGGCCACTCTCTGGGGTGGATGATGTCCGAGACTGCCTATACGGGTCAATTAGTGAGCTACTTGTGATAATCTCAAGATCAAAACCATTAAAGGGTATTCCTCCACGGATATGCAATCCAGTGTGCTCATATAAGTCGCGCATAGCGGCATTGTTCGCTTCCTGGCCAGTTCATGAGAAATACCGACACCAAAGGTGTGTAATAGAAAGACGTACGTTTAATTTAATACACTCTCCCTACCGCCGCTCCTCCCATGGA
>Ga0307515_10010208_pt1 | contig 18035 bp, 28 predicted proteins | sample 17_EM_MG_FD_194513 | JGI IMG/M metagenome (GOLD analysis project Ga0307515, IMG submission 194513) | Populus trichocarpa ectomycorrhiza microbial communities from riparian zone in the Pacific Northwest, United States - 17_EM | ecosystem: Host-associated > Plants > Roots > Unclassified | place... | reverse complement strand
CGTTTTGACTGTTATTATACTCTAAAAGGCTCAAGAATACTTAGTGGTAGCTCTGTAAATGAAATAAGTTGTTACTGTCCCGGGGGATGTGGCTAGAATATCCCGTACATATATGCCTATAAAGGCTATTATATCCTTCTTTATGGATGTTTGTGATCACGCAGCACTCATATTAACGAAGATGCAAGACCAAATATCGTTGACACTCTGTTGACGCTCATTTCCAGGATGTAGTTGGGCGCTTGAGTATTCTCGTTTTGCACATCAAGGCGGCTAATACGTCGAAAACGAACCGTGGCGTACCATGGTCAATACTTTACGATTAACAGTCGCATATCTGAATGCGACCCTAAATGTGAAACCTGAAACGCAGAACCGGAGATTGGAACCGACGGGTCTAGCCAAACCCGGCGAAACACGCAGGTTGACGGGTACGGGTCCGGGTTTGGCCCGCCAAGAGTCTGCGGTTCGGGTGTTGGGACGGTTCTGGAACCGAACCGACCCGTTTTTGCGGTCCAAACCTGGACCGCTGGTGGGTTTACCGGACCCGTTGGTAACACTATTCCTTCCTTGTTGCATGTTTCCACTGCTCAGGATCCTTTGCACACAATGTTGCATCTTATGTCTTTGGACCATGCAGACACATCTTGGCTATACAGTCCTTCTTTGTAGTTTATTCATCCAATATAGGTATTCGAGGTGGTGTCTCAGGAGGTGGTGACGTTTGAGGTCGTGTGATGTCATCACGCAAGTCATCTACTGAATTGAAAGCACCAGGCGATGATTCTGCTTTCAGAGACTGTATCATGGCAATGGGTGGCTAAACCGTCATGTTTGGTAGCTTGTGAAGCACATTGTCAATGTGATAATCGTTAGCCTGCTCGGCTAGTTTGAGGCTGAACTTTCTAGGCAGAGTCCTTAGTATCTGGTTGTATAGGGTAGACTTATCACATTTGACATCTCGAGCAATAACAACTCTTCCAGAATCGACGTCCATTACTAATTACTGGGTCGATGTCCTGCCGAGGGCCTGAGGAGTACACACTTGTTGGCATCGTTACTTAGCTGCTTCCTGTGGACGCCATGGATCCATGCAGCTGAGAGGCAATGGCAAGTTTGACAATGTGGGATATTGGGTTATTTCTGCATCCATCTTTCAAACAGCTACAAAATGTAGAGAGCTCAGGATGGTCTCAGATTCTTCATGGTGACTGCTGTGGACACACATTCAGCTCAGAACTTGTTCGACACCACAGAGTGCTCCAGCACAGTCCACGCCAGGTCCAGCACTGTGCGATCTCTATCTCCCACATGCCAGTCTGCCTCTGTGATTATTGGGCTACTACTTCGCATATGGAGCCTTCCTCTTCCAAGTAAGATAGAAACCTCTCACGACTAGCATACTCGCCTCAACAATCAACTCCAAATCAGCACAACTTTGAATCTGGTTGCTGCTTCTCTAATTTTGCAACATACTCATAAAACTTCACTGGCTCCTCTGATTTGACGTTCATAAAGTAGACTTTGGTGTACCTGCAGTGGTCAGCAGGAGACATAATCATCAATCAATAGCTGTGCATCAGCTGGGTTGGAATTGGCCCGGACTCATTAGAGTGAATTGACTGAAGAAGTTATCTCATTGCCTGATCCTTGGAGGGCTGGAACGGCTTCCAAAACATGTTGCCTGGGATACACAGTTCACATGTGCAAGTCGATGGGCTCCTAACATGCCATTGGATACCTTTGAGGGTATTTACAAGCCGCTTGATAGCTGGCAAACAGAGGAGGCTGTGACAAGAATGCCAAACCAGGATAACCCTATCATCAACCATGGGACAAATGTTGGAATAGGCCTTGGACAGCTTGGAATCTGTGGTCGTGCTTGGTGGAAAATCCAGAGCCAATGAGGGGTTTGTGTCTGATGGCGATATTCCAGATTCTGTGCAGACAATTAGACAGTGGATGAGTGGTTGTTCATGGATGAGGACTGACTCAAGCCTCGCCAGAGCTCCTTCGAGTGTCAAACTGTTGTTGACACCATTCTACATTTCTTGGATGAGACTCCAAAGGTTGTTCATGCCGCAGGCTGGCCAATCAAGAACTTCTTTCAGTACAATCTTTGTGTGTATCGCATTTAGACAGTGAATGTAACACAGAATGGTTCCAGTGACTACTGCGTCCACAAAGCAGTTGTTTGCTGCCTTGACGTGATCCTGCCCATTTCCAATTAGGTAGAAATTATAAATCAGGTGACAATTGTCGGTGATGCGATTCATTGCACTAGAATCAAGAATCCAATGATGGGCATATGCAACTGCCGATGCCACATGGAGCGTGATGATGGAGCTTGGGATCAAGTCTGATTGAATTACTGAGAATATGGATGACTCTTATTGGGCAACAGTGGATGATGCAGTTGAAGCCTAGTAAGTCTCAGTTTTTGATTTCTTATCGAATTGGCGCTTATGCTTACTACTGCATTTTGCCTTCATATGGCCCATACTTCAGAACCACGGCATATGGTCTCACTCATCCAATCATTGCCCTGTCTATGATCACCCTTCCTATCGGAACTCTATTCAGTGTTAAAGTGTTGTTGTCCACCGTTCTTGGTTAACAAGAGTATGCCAGCTGGGGCAAGGCCTCCGGGGCTGGAGAGACTGCATTGGAAGGAAAGAACAGGACTGACAAAGCTCGGCACTGTGTCAGCATTCTCTGATATCTGGAGCGAAGATGCAAGGATTCGCCATTGTTCGTCATTCAGGAGGTGCATATGATATACAATTTCCGCCAACAGTCTTTAATCATCCTGTCGCATATGGCCAGGTGATGGATAAACTTGGCCAGTAGTGTATTACATTGTATCGCGGAGGGATCTGACTCGAGTCAGCATGAGGTGAGTTTGAACATATTGAACCGCCCGTCGAGAAGTGATGACCTTCTCCAAGTCAGTCTTGATTGTGTCCCAGATGTGTATTACATCAGGGATTAATTGGTACCGCATCTGGATTGTTGATTTCACCAGTAAGGTCAGTTCACCGCATGCCATATCATTGTTCATCCGCCAGCCTTAACTGTTATGGAGGAATTGGTAGTACACCATGAGGTAGAATCTGTCAGTGAATTATGTCAGGAAGCGATAATTGATATCCCGACGGTCTCAAGCTTCAGGAGCAGGCGAGTGTACGGGCACGTACACCTCCGTTCGACCTCGTAGGCACACATATAGTGATTAAGGTTTACGTTTGCAAATGTGTACTCGAGTGATAGTAACTAGTTGCATATGTAACATTATCGCTAGCGATCTAAGTCTCCTGAGAAGCTGACTATATAGAATGGCCATTATCCGGCCACAGTCACATGTCGCCGCTACATTATCCCTCTCTTTAGGCGCAGACCTCCTGGGCTGCATAACCCATACCACAGAAAAGGAAAGGAAAGGCAAACAAAGAATGAAACGATCATTCTACGTACGCAATCGTATGAACACATAAGTCCAACAACCGATCGGGACAGCTCAATGGCGACCTTTCGGTGAATCCAGCGCACAGGGAGACTCCACATCCATTGACTGGTGGTAAAACCCCGTGCCGACGCCATTTGTACTGGGCCGAGATGCAAAGAAGCAATGAGAGAAACAAGCAACATCTAAAAGTGATCCTGTCCTCTAGTGTTAGCAACTGTTCCAAACCGCTAAAACAGTTCCGGGTTAGGGTTGGAACCGGAACCGAACTGTGGCAACAGGTCTTACCACACGAAAACCCGGACTGTTGCAATTGGGCCGGTTTAACCACCAAAAACCCGGCATTTCAACTGCACAATTATGGCCCCAATTAAGTATTTGAGTTTTGATCGTAACACAACATGATCAATACGTAGATTGTGCGGTTTTAGTCGCTCTTTCAGCTCCTGCTTTCAAAATTGCGATCAGACAAGTATTCGTGGAGTTCCGATCGAAAACTCGCTAATTTTGTTTAAAATCTACACATATTTCACAACCACTCAATGAATATCAGTCAGATTGCAAATTTGAATGCAGTAGGTGAAAGAGAGACTAAAACAGAACAATTTACGTACTGACCATGTCATGATACAATCATAACTCAAATACCTAATTGGAGCCAAAGCTGTTGGAACAGTATAGTTGGAACCGCGGGCCGGTTCCAACCCGGCCAAAAACCAACGGTTCTGGGTCCGGTCCGGGTAACAAACCCGCCAAGACACAGTGCGTCGGCATCCTTGGCGGTTTCTAATCAGGACCGGGGTGTCGGTTCCAGTTCCAACCCGGACCGAATCCGGGTAATCTGGAACCATTGCTAACACTACCATCCTCCATTATCCCAACTTCCTGACCCAAGCTCCAACGACTATAATTCCCATAGCTCGTATCTTGGCATATGTCATTGGCAGAATCATCAGGGTAGTAGAGCTTCAACTCATGACTTGGCCTCGATGGTAGCTCCCACTGCCGGGATCGGTCGTAGCCGTCAATCGTGTACGTCAGGCGTGTTTTATTCCTCGATATCTAACAGATAAGCTTCACTAAGATGGTTATACTTTCCAAGTTCGAGCGTGCCTGCGCTCTGTTGAGCCTTCGTGCAGTGCTTTGTAGAATATCCCTCGAGTGGTAGTCATCAGTCCGTGGCATTGACTTCCAGATGCTGCTTGACTAGGTAGTCGACTTTGGAAGTCTGCTTCGGTGACCATCTGATAGACTTCATAGTTGCTCTTACTAGGCTGCTTCAGTTGAATCTTGGTCGACTTGGTAGACTTTGCCTGTCGACTTCTCGGTCGACTCAACAGATTGCATCCCACTGGGCTTTTGGCGTGTTGGTGAGACTTGACTGGTCAACTTCTCGGTAGACTTCTTGGTCGACTTCTCAGTGTGTCTCGGTAGACTCTGTCCCAGTGGGCTTTTGGCTCGTCAGTAAAACGCATTTTTGACACTGTCATCCCCTCTTTTGACGTTCTTTGCCCCGTCGACGACTTGGAATCATATCAGTTGTTGATTGCAGTCGTGGTTCGGTAGGCTTATGAAGTTCGGTAGACTTTTGGTGATGTTCGTAGAACGATGCGTCTTTCGGTTGTGGATTTCGGTGGTCATCGACTTCACTTGTCTTTTGGCTGGACAATGTTGACTTGCTTCGTCTAATTTTGCCACTTGGTTTCGTCCCATTTTTCCACATGCTTTGGCCCTGCTTTGTGACTCCCATTGGTCATTGACCAGTTTGGTGTTTCGACTTGCCTCGTGTTTCGACTAGCTTCGTGTTTTGACTTGCTCCATCATTCACCCTTAGACATCTCTTTGCCTTTGTTGACTTCGCTTGGTCTGTTGTCATCATCTCTTTGGGCTTTTCATCTTCTGGATGCTATGTGCATATGTTGATTATGCTGGTACACCTTTCCCCGCTCTCTGATTGCATTTATCCCCGCTCACTGGGTGCTGCTGGACTTCTCTGTCGTTAAGTGCACTCTGTCTTCATTCTGGCACTTCCGGTAGGGTCATCCCTCTCTTTGAACGTTGTTGCTCTGCCGACGACTTATTTGCTCTGATTGGCGTTGTAGCATCGTCGTATTGTAGCAGGTGCATTGGTCAACCCGAACAGCATAGCTCGGTGCTCGAACTGCCTGTACTGGAAGCGAAACGCTGTTGTGTACTCATCCCCTTCCTTGATTTGAATGAGGTGAGAGAAATTCCTGAGGTCCTGTCAAATATCTCCAAGATCAGTGGGACAGGATATCGGTTCTTCACCGTGGATTCATTGAGAGCTCGGTATTCCACACACAGCCGCCATCCGTCGTCTTTCTTCTTCACAAATTTGATCGGTCCTGCCGCAGGCAGTGATGAACTCTATTCTTCCCAACTCTTGGTCTCACTGGCTCTTTCCGAGATTTCGTAGATCCATGCAATTTGTGTGGCTCCTCACAGCCGGGTTACACTGTCATTTCCTCACATGCTCTTGGTAGGCTCCTCGAGCCAGAACAGATCTTCCTCACGGATTCCATTTATATGCTGTGAAAGGTGTGGTGGCAGAGTTTTCCATGTCTTTGCTGCTTTCGTCCAGATAGTCCTTGTATCTTACAAGGATATGACGAATCTTGATATTGTGCTGGGATGCGACCACATCATCTGTTACCATCTCCACGTTAACTATGTCTGTTCCAATTCTCATCAGCCTTTCCTGCATTCTGCATTGTAGCATACTTGGCGGAGTGGAGATGGGTGAGGCCCCCAGGATAGCTGGATCCGACGGTTCGTCACAATTGAACCAAGCCCCGTTCACCAGTTTCTCCCTTCGTGTCTCGGCAAGCCAGTGGCAGTCATTCAAGCACTGTCACTTGGTCACTCATCTGCCGCAACTACCGCCGCTGCTCCTGCTCGCTCATTAAGCATCCTGGGGTTTCTCTCACATTCGGTGATGCCTTCCACTTATCCTCCCACCAACCATTGACATTCTCTAAGTCATATGGCAAATGCCTCGACCACCTCCTCACTAGCTCGGAGTTGATCGACTGTGGTAGCCCAGGGTAGTTGTATACCCCGAGAAGGCTCACCATTTTGGTTGCCTCACCACTTTCCGGCAGAGGACTTGTCCAATCTGCTTCTGGAATCTTCGCCCGTTGTGGTCCATTTGGCGCTTGCAGTGCTGTCAATTGACTGTTACTGCAGTCAATTTCCGGGTTTCTTGCCATGGCAAGCCCAAGACTAGGTTGTATGCCTTCATTGGGACGACTAAAACCTCCGATTCGTCAACCAGTTTAACGTGTTCAAAATACTTGACCACGAGACTTGCCTTTCGGCTCTCCTTTACATAGCTTATCACCAGGCCAGGGTGGAGATCAATGCTGGGTCGTATGGTAGCTCGAGTTTCCTAAGTAGGATCGCCGATATGATGATGCTCATTCCACTGCAGTCGATTTGTGCTTTGACTTGCTGCATGTTACCATGTATATTTGGTACAAGGTAGGTTGTGTGGTCTCCGCTGCCGCAGCGAGTGCGTTGCCAGTTATGATTTCGGCTTTCTTAGACTTCCTTTGAAAGCCACGGCACTGTTCATTGTTGGCATGGCTGCCTCCAATGGCCTAGCTATTGGACTTGACGGATTTTGAATTCCCAGTAATGGGATTGGTTGACTTATTCGGATTGGCGGAAGTGCTTTCCGGAGGTTCGGAGATGGAGGGTCGGAAGTTGCGTTTCTTATTGCCGCTTTCCTGTGACTCTCCGTATGGACTTTGCTGTTGCTGTCCTCCAGGCTACTTCGAGGTTGCTAAAGTTGTAGCTGTACACAATGTCCAGACTCGGAATTGTCTCTCGACTCCGCCTCCGGTTGTTGGTATTGCCCATTCAGGGCTAAGATTGTGTCATTGATTGTAGGTTCTCTGACTGATGATCACGCTCAATTGACTTGTAGGAATGGTACTCAATGTCTCTCGTAGATAGGGTAGAATCATGAACTTGTGATTCATGCCATTGAAGCGACGGGTCTAGTGCATTGTATCTTCTCTGGCTGCTGATCGCACTCAATTGAGCCATAGGAATGATGTTCAACTCATTATCTCGAACGTATTCGGTTTCTTTCATTGGCCAGCTCAAATAGTCGCAGGCTGTAGTCCTGATAATTGTCGTCATCACTGGTGATGCGTCTCATGCGAGAGTTGGACTCTGAACTCTTCTCCGCTGGAATCAGAGTGCTGAATTGAATGATGAAACGATCGATATCCATATTTGCAGTAATCCTCCTTCGATATGTTGTTTTTAAGGCTGTAATCTCAATTGTAGACCTTATGCTGTGGCGCATCGCTAAAGGGGTAAACTCATGAAATCCCATGAGCGAAACATATCCCTGTCATGAAAAAGAGATAATAGTGTAAGGGCAAATACGCCAGCGTTCGGCCTTGTAGGCATACGTATAGTAATCAACGTAGACGGTTGCCAACGTGGACTCGAGTGATAGTAAATAGGTTTATAGGTAGGAGTATCGCCAGCAATGTAAGTCTCGTGATGAGCCGACTATCTAGACTAGCTGTTACCCGGCCACAGTCATGTGTCGCCGTTACAGTGAGGAGGCGTCTCTGGTTGCTACAATCTGAGGCTTGGGCAACGCAGGTCTGGTCAGACAGAATTCCAAATGCCATGCATAATACGCAGGGCTTTCTCTTCTATCGCCCGTTGTTGATACGTGTACTCCTTGAGTTTTACTGCTTTGGTTGACATCCTTTGGTTGAAACAGCGAATTCCATGAATGTGAAGAGGGCAATAGTGAAGAAATGATAAAGAGGCAGAGCTTGAGAAAACAAAACAGGCACTGCTACAAGGCTTCGGTTCAGTCAAATGCAATGCAAGGAAGAGAAGGAATGATGACCTAAGATAAAGAGATCTTGGCTCAATCCACTGCAACAAAAATCTGATGAGAGATCGTAAACAATCCAAATAGTGGGAGTTGAACACAACTCACAGTACCGGGAGCATAACCTGTGGACTCACGATGATGATGAAGAAGTAGAGAATGGGATGAAGTGTCTGCCAATCCAAAGAGAAGAAAAACTCTAAACGTATATACGAAACAGGGAGGGAAAACCCAATGACGACCGACAAAGCCAGGGACCAATGCCAAGTAACAATGCTGAGCCCTCATCGTTGCCATCCGGGCAGGAGAGGCTCATGGGGGCATCCGAGGTCGATCTATGCAGGCAAGACTTGTGGGGGCAGGGGAGCCTATTGGGGGCTGGACAGGCTGGTGGGTGCAGACAAGGCTAAAGGGGGCCGTAAGCTACTTACGTTATGCCCGGGTCTGCCAGCTCCACCCCCTTGGGAAACCACCGGGTAAAATCCCTTGTCAACATCTCTCCGACATTAGCATAGCAAAGAGGCCTGAAGAGAAATGATGTTCCCCAGATGTACTGAGGCCATGGACAATAGAGGGAGGTTTCCACATACCTATATTCATTTCCTGAAGAATGTATCACATCCTCAGCCTCCCTCTATTCCTTCTGATTATGCAGGCTTGTTGATCAGCTGTTGGCAGCTGAATGGGCAACAGTGTTGCAATAGTGATGCTAGAGAAGCTTGATTGTATTCTATCTAAGAGGGCCATAAGGCCAATATATATGGAAGTACAAGTATGGCTGAATACCATCAGCCCGTATCAGCATCAGAAGTCATCTCGGGCCATGCGAGACATCTCCATCTCCGGCAATTCAAGACAGCTCCGTCTCCGGCCATACGAGACTCATCTCCGGCTGAGTCCTGTATATGCAACACTCCCCCTCCTGCTTTACACCATAAAGCAAGAAACAAATGAAAAAGATAAAACTGTATGATTCCCATAGTAGCCTCCATAATGCCCTGGAAATGTGAGCAGGGAAAGAGTACTACCATAGCCTGAGGATGGCCATCCATAAAGAAAGAAATCTGTCTAGCCAAGAGCAAACTGATACAACCTTAAATCAAACCTTAAATCAACCTTCGGTGATGGTAGAGCTTCTACTCATCACTCGGTATCGATGGGAGATTGTGCTCTTGTCTTGGCCTTGATGGGAGCTAACGTTCAAAGCATATCATTGATGGATGCTAATTTGTAGCTGTTGGTGGTCGTCAATCATACACAGCATATCAATCACGTCAGTATCGCAGAAGGTGGTTATACTCACTATGTAATACCGTGCACTTGTTCTCTGCTGAGCCCTCGTATAGTTCTTCCACATGCTTCATACAATCTTGGTAATCTTCATGTGGTATCAGACGTGTTGGTAGTAATCGGCAATTGGCATTGAACTTTTAGATGCTTCACAGTAATGTGGTTCGGAATGAGTGTCTGTGATCTTCCAGTCGACATCTTGGCTGCACTCGACACGCAGCACCTACAGAGTATCGGTCGACTTCTTGTGGGTTATCTTGGTGTAGCATTTGGTTCGTAACTAATGTATTTGTTTTTGATCATCTTGTCCTGTGATTCTTTCCTGTCATCTTTCTGCCGCTGATCCTTCTCCCCCGATGAAAGACATCTTGCGGAGGCTGATTCCAGTACAGCCAGTGTTTCGGTGGATCTTGGTCAACTTGATCATAGACGTCACCGGTCAACTTTGCGGTAGACTTCATTGCAATCGATACTGCCATCTTCCCCTTTTTGAAAGTTCGTGGCTCTGCCACCAAGTTATATATATATTGATTGTCCATTGCCATTCTGGCGTGGTAGCAGTGTAATCATGATTGTGGATCATCGTCGTAATTTCTGTGATTCAACAAGTAATTCGGTTTTGTTTTTGCGTCATTTGCAGACACTCTTCCTTCTGCGTGGGTGAGTTATTAGCCGATTTCACTGCGGCCATCAGAATAGACTGCTTCCGCACATTATCCATTGGCTTCTTGGTGGGGATTTGGTAGGCCTCCGGTAATGTGATTCTGGTTTCCGTTTGGTGTGCCGTTCGGAAGTGCTTTCGTTGTCACATTTGCACTCGTTCGCAATTATCATATGAAATCATGGCTTCCATTGGGTTGCCATCATTGTAGATCTTCGTAGTTCCGTATTTATCCCAATTGCTGCAATGCTAGCAGCCATAGTCGTTGGTTTGTCCAAGTCTGATTCTTGTGATTCATTGAGACTGTAAGTTGTTTTCTTCAGTCTGGGGAAGATCACAGATGTATCAGTGCCTTCTGGCAGTGTCATGTAGAGATTGGCATCAATTTCGTGATTGGGAGATACAGTGTCTACATAGTTAGCTTGCTCAATAGCAGTATAAGTCATACCGAAGGTATGTGCTTGTAGCTTGCCAGCTTTGATCTATTTAGATGCAACTAAGAATCATATCATCGCTTCCACAATGGCCTAGAGTGGTACGGGTTGTGGCTTGTAGTGGTACTAGGCATGATCTGTGTTCAATAGTATTGACTTCTTGGTCATAGACTCATGGCTGCTACTTGGCAGGTTGTATCATTCATGCGGTGGAGATGCCAAATGTGAATGACAGTTTCTCTAGACACCGGTGGTGCCACCTCCTCGTCAGAAGGATCTGATCTCATACCTGTACATGCAGGGAGACTTTGATGGCTTGTCAGCGTCGGGCAGAGAAGAGTGGCCATCTGTAACATCATCATCAGTACCGCCATGAGTTCAACGTCCGTCGCGTACACCCATACAACTGGTTCCTGCGTGGCCATGGAGCCATCCGTCTCCATCCATTTCTTTGTGTTATTCTCAGTGAAGTCCATCTCCGATATCTATTCAGTTATTGAGAACACCATCTCTACCAATTCTCTGGTCTGTTGATCTTTATCGTTGATAACTGGCTTTGTCTGAATTGCTGTAGGTGGTAAACAGATGGCTGGTGATTCTTGGTAGCTATAGCATTCTGTGTAGTGTTTGACTGCTTCTTTCACATACTCATTGGGTGTTTGTGAATATATTATCTTTGCAGTCTTTGTCTGTATCATTCGCGGGGTGAGTCAGTGATGGTATGGCCATTGGGTGCATGTCTGTGCCAGACGTCAGTACCTTGATAACCATTTCTCTTGGTAGGCCTCCACTTTGATATTTCTTGATAATCGTTTAGAATATCCATATCCGGAAGAGCTTTGAATGCACGAGTTCAAAGGGCCCTGTAGTCTGCTTGACTACCATGTTGCTTGAATTTGGTGATCAGGGGTCGTATGGCGGTAGAATGCATATGTGTCAGTGCTAGTGCAATAATCATGGCTCAGCAATGGTATGTGGATTCCGGGTGACTTTGACATCGTGTTATGGGTACACGGCCTTGGAGATGTGATGGTAGGTAGACTTGTAGGTACGCTTTATGCTGTGGCTGTAGATTCGAGTATGCTGCAACTGTAGGTTCGATGATGCTCCTGCTGTAGGGTGATGATGCTGTGGTGCAGTAAATTGTATATTCGCTTGGAGGTAGATTAGGAGGAATAATGGCAGGTTCACTGGTGGATATGGTAGAGAGTACATTCATGAGTGCGGTGGCAAGTCGTTACCTTGGTCGGTTCGGTAGTGAGTATGCTCTCTTGATTTCTTTGTCTCATTCTCTTCCTCCCTTTCGAAGTGAGCTTGGTACTCGGTACACATGTTGATATACTTTGAGGAGTTGTGCTGAATGTGATCCGTAGTACGGTGGTGAATGCACTGTAATATACAGTTGTAAGTGTGTTTCGGGTGTGTTAGGAAGTGGAGTTGGTGATGAATTTGTTTGAAGGTGTAGTAGTATGAAGTGACAATAGTCTATTCCTTGTCTAAGCAAGTGATGTCTATCTTCCTGCCGATCCGCCCAATTGTGTGCATACAGCTGTTCCCCTTTCTGGCCTGTACATTCCGCAGAGCCCCACCTTATGTCAACCCTGCCTTTCTGTCTGCAGGAGGTACGGTGGTGAGAGTGCGTTATGGAGGTTTGGCAATGAGTTTACATTGAGGAAGACTGTGTTATCGGGGTAGTTGTAGGTGGAATTCGAGATCTGGCGGTGAGTAGTCCTTCTATATTGTGTCACTCTTTCTTGCATTCCCTATCTTGCTGTAACGGCGGCACGTGACCCAGGTCCGGGTAACGGCCATTCTATATAGTCAGCTCGCCACGAGACTTAGATCTCTAGCGATAATCTTACCTATACACCTATTTACTATCACTCGAGTCCACGTTTGCAACCGTATACCTATAATCACCATACGTATGCCTATGAAGCCGAACGTAGGCGTACGCGCCCTTACACTTGCTTTCTCTATCTCTCTTTCTCTATCTCGCTATCTGTATCATATCTGGATGGTAGGCTGAGGTGCATGTTTTCAACTTCTTACCTGAGAGGGCCCAAACAAAGATGTAGCGGCTGTAATCGTCGATGAATAGGATATTGAAGCGATGGCCGGCGCAGGTCGGTGTGGATAATGTTCCACACACATCCGAATGTACCAGTTCCAATTGCTTTGTTGTGTGCTTGGTCTTGACTTGCATGATCTGCTGCTTGTGATTGGCATGGATGCATGCAGTGCACATTGAGTTGTCTTTTGTATACCCATCAACGAAAGATCATAGGGCAGTAGGACGAATATGAGCTACAGAGTGATTCCACAGTCGTGATTCTGAGATCATGAGAGGCTTCCAAGTGGGCTTTGGAAATTCGCTGGCAGGTGGACATGGTGCTGGCTGCAATTGGAGAGGCGGTGTGGGGTGAGCATGTAGTAGGCTCGGTGGAGTACGCGATTGATGGTATGGTTAGATGTGTGCTTGAGGATGCTCGTTCTGGTGAAATGTACCCTCGATGATGCTCATTCTGTCTTCCTTTTGCTCCTTCTTGAAGTGGACTTCGTAGACACTCTGATAGCCTGTGATGGTGATCGATGCAGATAATATGCAGCACGTATCGCGTCCAAATGTGGATGTGTATCCCGTAGTGTCCATATGATTCATATAGGGAAGAGAGAGCCGGAATGAAGGAGTGTAGAGAGTATAGACTTCGTACTCCTGTGAAACGTTACCGAGTCCATGGTGGCTCACTGTAACTTTGTTGCTATCCCCAAGCTCAATGACTACTGGCGTGACAAAGTTTCTTAATCATAGGTGTATTTGGTAGTGTGCATTGGTACGGAAGTGCGTACATTTGTCAGTGTGTGACAAGCGGGGTTTCAGATGCTTGCTCTTTGTGTCATGTGGGAAGGGAATTTGGTAATTGTAGGTGAAGGAATCGTGGAAGGTGCATTCGTAGTAATCTCTGTGAATACCATGATGATGGCACATTTCGGTGTAATGGTGAGTGTGCTTGCTGATACGGAGGTGAGTGCGTTGATGTGTGCGGTGTTCACTGATGTATGCTGTCTGCGGGAGTGCGGTGGTATCTGACTGGTAAATGCTCGTCGCTTGGAATGGTATGGACGAAAATCAGGTACATTTTGCGATGACTCGGTAATCGTTAGTGGTGATGATGTTGAGTTCTAGTGTCTTTACGTGCGGCTGTTGCTATGGTAACAAACAGTGATCATCGTGGGTGTTTTAGGGTTTTTGAGGCTCTTAATCGTGAGATATAAATAGAACATTCATAGTGAAGATTGTAGCAGGCGCCGGGCTCATAATCTGTTGCAATAGTGATGCTAGAGAAGCTTGATTGTATTGTATCTAAGAGGGCCACAAGGCCAATGTATATGAAAGTACAAGTACGGCTGAATGCCATCAGCCCGTATCAGAGGCAGTCATCTCCGGCCACACGAGACATCTCCGTCTCCGGCCATACAAGACACCTCCGTCTCCAGCCATACGAGACTCATCTCCGGCTGAGACCTGTATATGCAATAAACAGTATGGCTCCTGGATCGTCCGGTGGTAGTTCTCACGATTTCCTAGCAACTTGAAGATGTGAATCGAAAGAATTGCAAGTTGCCTTGGAGAGTGAAGAGAGTATGTCCGGTGAACTCCACTCGTTATACTATTTACATCATGTTAGAGTGCAGATCTTCGAGCGGCATCCTTGTTTCACCCCGAAAACACCATCGAAATGGTATTAACAGTTGCCCGTGATACATGACTGGCTGTACTTCTATCCACAGCCCACAGAATACCATCCAACAATAATAACCCCAAAGACACTTAAACAAATTCAGCAACCCACAGTTGATACAACTAGCCAGAACAGGTTCATCAAGTGGGTAAATGATGGTCACTACAGTCAGCAAAGAGTGCGCCTAACAGAGGCCAGAAGCATATCTCAATTGTCATCAGGCGGGGGCTGCAGCAATACATGGAGGACCAGCCGCACATTATCATCATCCCAGGAAAGTATGAGCCAAGTTGAGACAACATAATCCCCTGCGAGAAAGTCCATTTCATTGTGAGGCTAGCCTTGTAGCAACCAAAAAACTTATATACTAGCCACATGTACCTGCACCTCGCCAGCACAACATCCTCGGGTTCTGCAACTTCATCCCACAAATTGTCCCATGCAACTTCCGGAAATCCAGAATCCGGAAAGTATCCGTGTCATCATTGTACTAACTGACACAGTTGGTGACATCGGTTGCATAGTGGTGCCAGATTCGCCAACATTGTTCAACCAATTTTGCTGGAGGGTTATTATCATCCAAACCCTGCAACCAGCCACCAAACAATCCACCTACAGTGTCTGCCACAGGCAGCGGAGACACTGGATATGCAGACATTGAGAGAATGCAGACCAGAAGCGGGCAATGCAGCAGAAGGCATTCCTGAAGTGGGTACACCAGAAGAGGGCAAACAGGAAGAGTTAAAACCAGTAGAGGGCGCTCGGGAAGAGGGCAAACTGGAAGAGGGCAATGAGGTAGCAGTCAAACTTGAAGTGGGCAAACCGGAGGACTTGCAATGATTGGAGGGCAATCAACTTCAGTGGGATCTGCTGGGTGAGCGGCATCCGACTCCCGAGTATGATTGGCTGCGGTTGTAGGATTGACGGAAGGAGTGAGAATGGAAGTGTGAGGTGTTTAGGGTTCCAGTTGTCCAGAGGGTCCCAGTTGCCTGAAGGGTTTCAGTTGTCCAGCAGGTGAAGAGGTTGTTGGTTGCTTCAGGGTTGGCCTGGGGGTATCATCGGTCCTTGTTCTTTTCTGTTAACTGTTTTGGCCTACTCCTCTAAGGTGTGCATCAGTGACCACCAGACAGCATTCTCCCCACATTCACTATCCAAACTGTCACTTCTGCTTGTTTTGGCTCTAGCTTCCACGTACCCCTGAACTGGGCACCTATGGCTGTAGGGCGGGTTTCGAGTGCGGTCATCACGTGGCGTTGGGTTAGGGTTGAGCGGCAGAGCCGCAGTCACTCTACTTCTTGTGTACGTGTCAAATAGATGAATAGACAAGTCAATATACGCATCACCAATTTGGCAGCTGCACCATAAGTCGACGTACGCTTCCCTCTGCGCCAGGATTGGTCCAACAATGGCAAGGCCAATGACAACCTTGGCAGTAGCCATGCAGCAGTCTGGTAACCACCAGGGTTTCAGCTTTGTGATTCCAACTGGCGATCATTATGGCAGTCAAAATCTGTCAGTGGCATGCCTCCGAGCGGCATCCAGCATTGCCGTCCCACAATTTGATGGCCTCTGCCCAACAAGAGATGATGAACTGACGTTTATCATCAGTGAATTCAACCGTCCCGTCCGTCCGGGAACTACTCAGGACGGGACGGGACGGTGTCATGCCGTCCGTCCGAGGGCAGGACGGAAACGGTGTCGTCTTTTTGAGCCAGGACGGGGACGGACGAATGAGACGGCCGGGGACGGAGAAGTACCATCCCCGGCTGTCATCTATCGACATCCATGGATATTACTCAGTGTACTAGAACAATTATATAATTCTCATTATAATACTCGTTATAATCACTCTGACATTAATGCAAGGTTCTTCAGCAACCTAACGCTGGCGTTTCTTTGACTTCCAGGTCGATATGATGGGTGCAATCTCAGTAACAGCGATCTCAGGTGTAGGGTATCTAAATATATTGCTAACCGCCCGATGACGGCCGGGGACTGTGGGTGACTGCCGAGGACGACGAATATTCCGTCCCCGGCAGACACTGGCCATCCGGCCGTCATTGAGATGCCAGGACGGGACGGACGGTTTTGGCACCGTCCCGTCCGTCTAGCCATGATGTCGGACGGCACTACCGTCCCCGGCCGTCGGACGGGACGGTTGACACTTTTTATCATTTGGAGTGGGATTTCTGTTGTTGTCCTGACAGTTAGTTTCATTATACTGGATAATTACAGGTAGAAGACTAACAAGTTCTATTGCCAACACCGTTTGAGAGTACATGAGCAATAATGTTGGGGCACTGCAGTCATCCTGATTCCACTGATTGTCACCGTCCTCGTGGCATTGATCTGGCCGAACTGGTTCTTTTTCTTTAGTGGTGTTGCCTACCTCACCATGCCCGCTGCCCATCAAATAGCCAGTGCAGGTGTCATTATCTTCATTGTTGGGAAGATCACAGCTCTGAAGAGCAATGTGTGGATCCAGATCATCCAGCGACTGGTAACAGAGTGTCTCCACTGACCACCAGACAAGATCCTCCTCCTACCTAATTGAAATCTGGTCACTGGCATCATTTCATGCAGCTGCGCTGATGGAGATCTCGGCTAATGTGCCATGTCCAGGGCGGTAACGTGAGAACACACTTCTGGCCTCTATTGCGTCCTTGTGGAGTGGTTAGGTGCTCACTGCGGTGGTGACTATTGGGAGTACCCTGGTGTTGAACGCTATTGCTTGGATGTAGAGTCCGCAGGACATCAACAATGTAGGGACGACACTGATGATTGATTCTGCCATTGCGGACGGCATGTTAGATACATCACATCTTCTGAGAGACTGGTCACCGGGAAAATAACCTTACGCGACGCGTAACTGATAGAGAAGCTGTTTTTGGGACGGTTATTCATAGCATATTTGACGCGTGGCACTATGAATGTCCTATAGACCTACATGTTGACGAGATTACAACAATACGCATGCGATTTTGTGCGCTGGATACTATACATCACATTGCATACAACAAACTTGAAAGCAAGCTGCCAGATACACATCATTGCACGCTCCCAAGTACACTCCTGATTGCACTCGATTGCACACTCCCAGCCTGCTTGACTGTACGCTCCCAATTGCTCTCGATGGCACACTCCCAGCCTGCTTGACTTACGCTCTCAAGTAAGCTCTCAAGATGCTCTCAAGACCCTCCCAAGTATACTCCCGGGCATGCTCTCAAGGATGCTCCCAATTGCACTCGATAGCACACTCCCAGCCTGCTTGACTGTACGCTCCCAAGTAAGCTCTCAGGACGCTCTCAAGCATACTCCTGAGCACACTCTCAAATATTCTCCCAATTGCACTTGACGACACCTCCCAGCCTGCTTGACTGTACGCTTCCAAGTAAGCTCTCAAGGACGCTCCCAATTGCACTCGATGGCACACTCCCAGCCTGCTTGACTGTACGCTCCCACGTAAGCTCTCAGGACGCTCTCAAGTATACTCCTGAGCAAACTCTCAAATACTCTCCCAGCCAGCTTGACTGTACGCTCCCAAGTAAGCTCTCAGGGA
>Ga0307515_10010207_pt1 | contig 18036 bp, 14 predicted proteins | sample 17_EM_MG_FD_194513 | JGI IMG/M metagenome (GOLD analysis project Ga0307515, IMG submission 194513) | Populus trichocarpa ectomycorrhiza microbial communities from riparian zone in the Pacific Northwest, United States - 17_EM | ecosystem: Host-associated > Plants > Roots > Unclassified | place... | reverse complement strand
CGGCGTACGCAGCACGACGCCTTTCAAGCGGTAGAACAGGTCTTCGCGGAAGCTGCCGTCGCGCACCATCGCCTCGAGGTCACGGTGCGTCGCAGCCACCACGCGCACATCGGCCCGCTTGGGCACCCGGCCACCGACAGGCACGAAGCTGCCCTCTTGCAGAAAGCGCAGCAGCTTGACCTGCATCGGCGGCGGCATCTCGCCGACCTCGTCGAGGAACAAGGTGCCGCCATGCGCCACTTCAACCAGGCCGGGTTGGTCGCGGTAGGCACCGGTGAAGCTGCCCTTCATGTGGCCGAACAGCTCGCTCTCCAACAGCTCGGCCGACAAGGCCCCGCAATGCACCGCCATGAACGGGCCATCGCTGCGGCGACTGCCTGCGTGCAGGGCACGCGCGACCAGTTCCTTGCCGGTGCCGGTGGGCCCGAGCACCAGCACCGCCACCTGCGTCGGCGCGACGCGGCGGACCATGCCACGCAGTTGTTCGATCGCGGCCGACCGGCCGACCAGCCCCAGATCGTCGGCCGACTGCTCGGCGCGCAATGCGCGCAGCTCACGGTCCAGCCGAGACTGGCGCAGTGCGCGGCCGACGACGAAGCGCAGCATGTCCGGGTCGATCGGCTTGGACAGGAAGTCCCAGGCCCCCAGCTCGGTGGCCCGCAGTGCGAACTCGTGGTCGCCATGGCCGGTCAGCACAACCACCGGCACCGCCGACAGGCGCGGGATCAAGGCCAGCCCGGCTTCAGGGTCCATGCTGGGTGGCATCGCCAAGTCGAGTAGCACGAGGTCGGGCCGCGCAGCGTCGAAGGCCGCCAGCGCCTGGTCGCCGTCGCCGGCAATCGTGACCTGGTGGCCCAAATCGCGCAGGAACGATCCGCCCAGGCGCTGGAACGCCGGCTCGTCGTCGACGAGCAGCACGTGGCCGGTTTCGGGCGAAATGGTGGTCATGGCGATGCCGGAAAGCTCAGAGTGAAACACGTGGTCCACGGTGCACGCTCGGTCAGTGCAGCCTGGCCGCCATGGGCCGCCATCACGCGCGCGACGATCGCGAGACCCAGCCCGGTACCGCCGGGGCTGCGCGAGGCGAAGGGCTCGAACAGGCGCTCGCGCAGCTCCGCCGGCACGCCGGGGCCGTCGTCGCAGACGTGCAGGCGCGTGGTGCCGGCGCTGTCGACCTCGGCGTCGATCTGCACCTGCGCGCCGGCCGCACGCGCGTTCTCGATCAGGTTCGCCAAGGCCTGCTCGACGCGACGCGGGTCGGCCTGAACCATCAACTCGTTGGCCAGCCCTTCGCCAAAGCGAACCTGCGGCACGCGCGCGGCCGCCTGGCGCGCCAGCGCTGCCAGGTCCGCACGCGCAGGGGCCAGCTTCCATGGCTTGGCGTAGTCGAGCAGGTCACTCGCGAGGTGCGCGATGCGCGCCACCTGGTCGGCCACCTCGCGCCGCGTTTCAGTCGGCGTGGTGGCCACCGCCATCGAGATGATGTTGAGCGGGTTGCGGATGTCGTGCGCCACCGTCGCCGCCAGCGCGCCCAGCTCGGCCAGCCGCGCCTGCAGTTGCCGCTCCCGCTCGCGCGCGGCCATCTGCTGCGCCTGGGCTACGCGCGCGGCAGCTTCGGCAACGAGACTGCCGAACATCTCGGCCACGCGGCGCGGGCCGGGTGGCGCCGCATCCCATCCGCTCAGCTCGACCTGCCAGCCATCCGCCGCCAGCGTGCAGACCAGCCGCGGTGCATCGGCCGGCCCGGCCGCGGCGTCGGCCACGGTCACCGCGGCCTCCAGACCGATGCGCCGACTCAGCAGTTGCGCGGCCAGCGTGGCCAGGGCTTCGGCCGATTCGGCCCCGGCCAGCGCCGTGCGCCAACCAGCCAGATCCTGAGCGGACACCTCGCCGCCGGGGTAGACCAGCCGCTCAGCGACGCGCCGCACCGGCCCATTCAGCGCCAAGCAGGTCGCCGCAATCGCCAGACCGCTGACCCAGCGCGATTCGAACGGCAACAGCAGCGGCATCAGCGCCACCGCGCCGACCCCCAGCGCCAACAACAGCGCCCACGCCAGCGCGCGGCGGGCCCAGGCATTGACGACGAAAACGCGGTAGCGCAGCACGCCATAGACGAGGATCAGCGTGTAAGCCGGCAGGCCCAGCAGCGGCCACGGGTACATCGGCCAGCCTGCGGTCGCCATGCCGTAGCCGGTCAGGCACAGAAAACCCCAAGCGCACGAGGCCGACACCGCGGCGATCTGGCTGCGTTCGGGCTCACGTGCGCGCATGAGCGCACGGACCAGCACCACCAGCCCGGCGCCGCCGAGCAGGATCCACGCGAGGCTGGCCAGCATGCCGGTGGTGTGCGGGAACGCCAGGTAGCCGACATGCGGCGTCAGCTCCAGGTGCGCGGGGTCACCAAACTCGGCCACCAGCGTGGCCACACTGGCCAGGGCATAAGCCGCCGGCAGCACGCCCCGCCGCAGCTGGACGCGGCAGAAGACGACGCAGAAGTGAAAGAACAGCGCCGACACCAGCGGCGCCAGCGCCAGCAGCCCGATCGCCACCGGCCCCCAGCCCGGCCCGAACCAGTTCGGCAGCTCGTTGCCGAGCACCCACAGCTCGATCCCGCCGAGAAACCACAGCAGCAGGCGCGCGCCGGCCACCCGGTCGGACCAGATCCACAACAGCGCACCCAGCACCAGGGTTTCAAGCAGCGCAAAGGCGAGAACAGCGTGGATCAGCATCAGTGAGCGCTTGGCAGGCCCCTGTCAACGGCGTTGACGATGAGGGGGTCGAGCCCTGTATCCAAAGTATACAGATCGAGAGAAGAAATGCAATGAAATCAATGACTTGGCGCGCACCACCGGGCTGGCCCGGAAGCTGCGAATACAGGGCATCCGCAACGCCTGTCGACCCGCCATGCCCCGCTCCCTCGCCCTGTCCACCGCCCCGGCGCCCACGCTCGACCTCGCCGCTTTGGTCGGACCCTCCGGCTGGTCACGGCTGCCGGCGGCTGTACGCCGGCGTTTCGCCGCAGGCCACCCGAACACGCACTACGCCGGCGACATGGCACTGCACTGTTCGCCCATCGGCCGCGTCTTCGCGTGGTTGTCGCGTGCCGTCGGCAGCCCGTTGGCGGGCTTGAATGCCGAAGGCGTGGCGACCCAGGTGCGGGTGCTCGGCGACGGCGCCGGCGGCGTGGTGTGGGAGCGGCATTTCGGTGGCCGACACCTGGTGCGTTCCACCAAGGCGTTAGGCCCGGACGGCCGCCTGGTCGAACGCACCGACGGTGGCCTCGGCATGGACCTGGAAGTCTTCGAGTCCGGCGGTTCGCTGGTCTTCGAAAGCCGCCGTTTCTTCCTGCTCGTCGGGCCGCGCGGCTGGCGCCTGCCGGTGCCTTCGCTGTTCACCCCCGGCACCTGCCGCGTCACTCACACCGACCTGGGCGAAGGGCGCTTTCGCTTCACGCTGGCAATGACCCACCCGCTGTGGGGCCGCACCTTCCACCAGACCGGCGTGTTCAGCGACCCGGCCTGAAGCACACGCAACTGCATTCATTCGGCAAACACCATGACCACCATCTTCACCATCCTCTTCGTCCAGGCGCTGCTCGGCGCGTTCGACAACCTCTGGCACCACGAGCTGGAGGCCAAGCTGCCGCAGCGCTCGTCGGCGCGGCGTGAGCTGGCCTTGCATGCGGCGCGTGAGCTGATCTACGGCACGCTCTTCATCGGCCTCGCCTGGTTCGAGTGGCACGGTGCTTGGGCGGCATTGCTCGGCGCGCTGTTGCTGGCCGAGGTGGGCATCACGTTGGCCGACTTCCTCGAAGAAGACCGCACGCGCCGCCTGCCGCCGTTCGAGCGCGCGCTGCACACGGTGTTGGCGGTCGGCTATGGCGTCTTCCTGGCGACTTTCGCACCGATCCAGTGGGACTGGGCTCAGTCGGCCAGCGCACTCGCACCTGTGGCGTACGGTGCGGTGAGCTGGTTGTTCAGCTTGTTCGGCCTCGTCGTCATGGCTTGGGGGCTGCGCAACGCCGCGGCGGTGCGACAGCTGAGCCGTCGCGACCCCCCGCAAACGCGGGCCGCCATACAGGCGCCGCTGCCGTCGGTCCCACCGACGGTGCTGGTGACCGGGGCCACTGGCTTCGTCGGCAGCGCGCTGGTCGACGACCTGCTACGCGACGGCCACCGCGTGATCGTGCTGACACGCGACAGGCTGCTGGCGCGCTCGCTCTGGAACCGCAGCGTCTGGGCGGTCGACACGCTCGCCGACATCCCTTCGGAAACGCGCATCGACGCGGTCGTCAACCTGGCTGGCGCACGCGTGCTGGGCTTGCCGTGGACGCAGCGCAAGCGGCACGAGCTGCTGGCCAGCCGCGTCGACGTGACGGCTGCAGTGATTGCGTTGATGCGCCGCCTGCAGCAGCGGCCCGCGGTGATGGTCAGCGCATCGGCGGTCGGCTACTACGGCGCCGTGGAGCCAGCACGTTATGGCGAGCCACTGGATGAAAACGCTCCGCCGCAACCGGGTCAGTTCCAGTCCGACCTGTGCGTGGCGATCGAGCACGAGGCGCGCCGCGCCGAAGCGCTGGGTGTGCGCGTGGTACGCCTGCGGCTGGGCGTGGTGCTGGGGCGCGGCGGTGGTGCCTACCCTGCCCTGGCTCTGGCCGCCCGCTGCGGGCTCGGCGCCGTGCTCGGTGGGGGCCGACAGCCGATGCCATGGATCCACCTGGCTGATGCCGTCGGGCTGATCCGCTTTGCGATGGCGCACCGCAAGCTGGCGGGGCCGCTGAACGCCGTGGCACCGCAGGTCTGCACACAAGCCGAGTTCACACGGGCCAGCGCCGCGTCGTTCCATCGACATGCGTGGTTGCATGCACCGGCAGCACCGATGCGATGGCTGATGGGCGAGATGTCAGATCTGCTGCTGCGTGGTCAGCCCGTCGTGCCGCGCGTCGCACTGGCCGGTGGCTACCGGTTCCAGCACGGCGAGTTGCTCCAAGCGTGCGCCTCGCTGGCGGGGTCGCAGGCGCATGGCCGACCTGGCGTGCCGGCATCGGTCTGACGAGGTCGTTGACGGGCCGAACGACCCCAGCGTCCAGCGTCACCCCAAGCCCCGCCGGCGTCGAACCCGCATCAACCCGAAGCGGGTTAGCACCGAGTAGCAGCATGCCACCCCGGGCCCGTACAACTGCGGCCACGAAAGCAGGTTGCCACAAGCGCTTGGCTTTCGCGAGGCGCCCGCAGCGTCCGGCCACCATACCGGGCACTGGTTTGACTCGTCCCATTTCGGGCGCAGCCAGGCGACGCCGCGTCCATCCACTGGAGACGACATCAATGGTTCACTGGACGCCGTTGGAGCGCGCCGCGCTGCCCGTCCCGAGCGCCGCCCCGTTGCGGGCGCCGGGCTACCTCACACGGGCTGCAAAAGATTGCTGGGTGCTCTGGAGTCAACATCGGTTGACCTGAGTTGACTCACCCCCTCAATAGGGTTTGAGGGGGTTTGGCGGCAAGCGCCAGGTGGCAAGCCCGTTCAGAGGGCCGCGCGCACCTGGTTGCGGCCGCCTTTTTTGCATTCGTACAGCGCTGCGTCGGCACGCAGCAGCGCGTCGGCAATGCTTTCGCCTTCAGTGATGGCCGCGAGGCCCAGGCTCATCGTCACCTTCAGCTCGGGCGAGATGGTGGCCCACGGGTGTTGCTCGATCGTGGCGCGCAGGCGGTCGGCCACCTTCAAGGCCTGGTCCAGCGGCAGGCCACCGCCGAAGCCGACCACGAACTCTTCGCCGCCCCAGCGTGCAATCGCGTCGTGCGGGCGCAGATGGTCGCGCAACAGCCGGCCGATAGCGCGCAGCACGTCGTCGCCACTGGCGTGCGAAAAGCGGTCGTTGATGTGCTTGAAGAGGTCGATGTCGCCGATCATCAGCACCAGTGGCTGGTCGGGCCTACGCTCGGCCTGCAGCTGGGCCACGCGCAGCTCGAACTGGCGCCGGTTCGCCAACCCGGTCAGCGGGTCTTCAAGCGCCTGGCGCTTCAGCTCACCCGCCTCTTCGGCCATGTGGCTGACCTGGCGCTCCAGCTCGGCACTGCGCATGCGCGCCAGCTCGGCGTCGACGCGGTTGCGCTCCACGTCAACCCGTGCGGCCAGGGCCTGCGCGCGCGTGTCCGCCTGAGCGGCGAGCAAGGCCTCGCGCGTTTCGGCGTAGCGTTTGAAGAAGTCGAGCGCCGAGCGCCAGTGCTGCTGCGCCTCTTGCAGCAGGCTGTTTTCCAGGTGCACTCGGGCCAGCAGCTCCTGGTCCTGGCTTTCGTTGACCAGCGCCAGCGCCTCGGCCACATGCGCCGCGGCGAACCGATGCTGGTTGCTCAGGCGCTCGACGCGCGCGAGGTGCAGCTCCAGGCTCGCTCTGCTGGGCCCCAGGCCGGCGATCTTGGCCGACTTGACGCCCAGCTTCAGCACTGCCCGCGCTTCGTCCAGCTCACCCAGGTCGATCATTGCGTCGGCCGCTTCGGCGGCGCCGTTGAGCACCAGGTGGTGCCGTTCGGAGGCGACCAACTCGTCGAGCAGCCGGCGGTGCTCGTCATAGGCGGCCATGATGGTCGCTCGGTCGGCGTGCCGCTTGCGCGCGGCCACCATCCGGTAGGCCAGCAGGTTGGCCAGGGTCACCGCCGCCAGGTTCGGGTCGTCGTGGCGCTTGTTCAGCTCGATGCAGCGCTCCCACGCCGCCAGCGCCTGGTCCATCTGGCCGAGCGCCTGGTGCACGGCGCCGGCGTTGGTCCAGAACACGCATTGGTGCCAGGGCGCATCGCCCACCAGCGGCAGCAGCTGGATCGCGCGGTTCAGCAGCTCCAGCGCCTCGGCCACCTGGCCCAGCTGCGCCACGGTGATGGCGTGCGCCGCCAGCAGGCGCAGCAAGCGGATCGGGTCGGCCGCGCGCGTCAGCAGCTCGATGCCCAGGTGGCCGGCGGTCAGCGCTTCTTTCAGCTTGCCGGTGTACTGGTAGCCGATGGCCATCATGTGCTGGCAGATGCCCATCTGCAGCACGTCGTCGGCCTCGGACACGATCGGCCACATCTGCTGGCACAACGCGATGCCGGCTTCCATCTGGCCGCTGCGCACCATCGTTGCGGCACGCTCCAGCGCCGCTGTGGGGCTCTCTTGCTCGGCGGCAGACGGCTCCGCGGCGGCCTTCTTGCGCGACGCCTTGGGCACCAACGGCCGGGTGCCCACCGCGCCGACGATCTGCGCAAAGCCCAACTCACCTGCGGAAGGCACGGGCGCTGTGGCGGTGGCGGTATCGGTGTCCTGCGAGGCGGCGGGCGGCTGAGGGCGGTCTGTCGACATCGGCGGCGATCTCCAGGCGGTCATCACAATCGTAGCGATCGACGGCCAAGCCCGGTGCGGGCAAATGGCGCGCCCAGGCCAGCCGCGGCGCCCGCGTGACGAATGTACTCGCGCGCGCCGCTCGATGCGTACTACAAACAACAACGAAACTTACGGAGCAGCGCGCACCTGGTTGCGGCCACCCTTCTTGCATTCGTACAGCGCTTCGTCGGCCCGCTGCAAGGTATCGGCAATCGTTTCGCCGTCCCGGCATTCGGCCAAGCCCAGGCTCATCGTGACGCTCATCGCCTCGGCCATCGAGGACCAGGCATACCGCTCGATGGTGCCGCGCAGGCGGTCGGCCACCGTCAGGGCCTGGGCCAGCGTGAGGCCGGCGCCAAAACCCACGGCGAACTCTTCGCCACCCCATCGTGCCACCACGTCGTGCGGACGCAAATGATCGCGCATCAGCCGGCCGATCGTGCGCAAGACCTCGTCGCCCTGAGTGTGGGAGTGGTGGTCGTTGATGCGCTTGAAGTGGTCGATGTCGCCGAGCATCAGCACCAGCGGCCGGGTGATCCCGCAGCCCTCGGCCCTCAGCTGCGAGATGCGCCGTTCGAACAGACGCCGGTTGGCCAGGCCGGTCAACGGGTCTTCCAGCGCCTGACGCTTCAGCTCGCCGGCTTCTTCGGCCAGGTGCTCGACCTGGCGTTGCAGCTCGGTGCTGCGCAGGCGCGCGAGTTCGGCTTCGACACGGTTGCGCTCCACGTCCACCCGCGCGGCTAGCGCCTGCGAGCGCGCTTCGGCTTGCGCGGCCAGCACGGCTTCGCGCGTTTCGGCGTGGCGCTTGTAGCAGTCGAGCGCGGCCCGCCAATGTTGCTGGGCTTCTTGCAACTGGCTGTTTTCGAGGTGGACGCGGGCCAGCAGCTCCAGGTCCTGGCCTTCGGTGGCCAATGCCAATGCCTCGGCGATATGTGACGCCGCCAACCGGTGCAGGCCGCTCAAGCGCTCGACGCGGGCCTGTTGCAGCTCCAGGCGGGCTCGCTTGGGCCCTAAGCCGGCGGTCTGCGCGGCTTTCAAGCCCAGACGCAGCAACACGCGGGCTTCGTCCATTTCGCCGAGCTGGATCATCACGTCGGCCGCCTCGGCCGCGTAGGTCGTCACCAGGTGAAGGCGCCCGTCCTGCACCAGCTCATCCAGGTGCTTGCGCTGCTCGGCATAGGCCGCGAGGATGACCTCTCGCTCGGCCTTGCGCTTGCACAACGCACCCAGGCGGATCGTCAGCAGGTTGCCCTTCGAGATCGCCTTCATGCTCGGCTCTTCGAAGTGCGGGCTCAGCTCGATGCAGCGTTCCCAGGCCGCCAGCGCCTCGTCGGTCTGGTCCAGTGTGTCGTACACGGTGCCGGCGTTGTTCCAGAACACGCACTGCTGCCACGGCTCGTTCGCCACCAGCGGCAGCATCTGCACGGCCCGGCCCAGCAGCTCCATCGCCTCGGCCGCCTGGCCCAGCTGCGCCAGCGTGATCGCATGCAGCGACATCAGCCGCAGCAGCCGCACTGTGGCGCCGGCGCGGGTGAACAGGTCGATGCCCAGGTAGCCGGTGGTCAGCGCTTCTTTCAGCTTGCCGCTGTAGTGGTAGCCGATCGCCATCACATGCTGGCAGATGCCCATCTGCAGCAGATCTTCGGCCTGCGAGGCCAGCGGCCACAGCTGTTGGCTGAGCGCCAGACCGGCCTCGACCTGGCCGCCACGCACCATCATCAGCGCGCGCTCGAGCGCCTCGGCCAGCGGCTCTTCTTCGGTCGCCACCTCGATCGCAGGGGCTGCCACGCGCTTGCGAGGCGGCTTTGGCGGCGGGCGATGGTGAACGGCGCCGACCACCATCTGAGCGAAGCCCAACTCACCGGGTGACCGGGCAGGCGTGTGCTCAGCGTCCGGAGAGGCGGCGCGTGCGCGCCGGCGGGGGGCGGTCATCGAAGTGGTACGGCGGCGGCACGAGAGGGGTTGGTCCCATACTAGCCAGCCCGCCGCGACATCCGCGCCGAGAGTCGTAACGGTTTTAGCTGAAGCGTGAGAAGCGCAACACCCGTCGCCCATCCAGTTCGACGTGGCCGAAGAACATCGCATGCGGCCGCACCCACAGGCCGCTCGCGTTGTAGAGCGGCCGGTAGACCACCAGCGCTTCCAGCGTCTCGCTGTGGCGCGCGACACCGATCACCTCGTACTCGCCGCCTTTGTAGTGGCGGTAGCGGCCCGTCGGCGTATCGGGCAGCGGTGGCAGGTCGTCATCACTCATGGCAATGCCTTGATCGCTGCCTTCAGACCCGGCAGCAGGCGCTCGCGCTGCGTCGCGTCGGGCGTCTCTTGTACCGAGGCATACAGCGGCCAGATGAATTCGCGTGCATTGTGGGCGCGGGCGAGCGATGTCGCCGTGAAAGGGTGGCCTTCGGGCAGCTCCGCAGCCGACGCGATACGGCCGAACCAACTGGTCCAGAACGCGCTGTCGTGCAGGCCGCGCTTGGCGATGTAGAACACCGGCGCCATCAGCCGCTGGCCTTCGCCGTAGACGTAGCTGTGTTCACCAGGCGGCAGCACCTGTGTCGCGATCGCATCGAGCAGCCGATCGAGCTGCGCCTTGTCGAGCGCAGTGTTCAGGCTCAGCTGCATCAACCAGTCGGCCCCATGCGCCACGCCGTGGCGCCAACCGTCTTGGGGATCAAAGCCGCGGTAGTCACGCACGCCGGCGAGGTACGCGGCCGCCGCCCTGACGAAAGCGTCTCGCTCGGCCGGGCTGTACAGCGATGTGAGCCGATCCACACGCGCGACCTCGGCCAGCGTCAGTGCGGCAAACGGTGCCGCAACCCCACGCCCATCGGCCGCCACCGTTGCGGGCATCACGCGGCGCAGCAACTGGTCACCAATGCGCTTGACGGTGGCCGGCGACAACTGGTTGGCGCGCATCCAGTGCTGCAAGGCTTCGAAGCCGACTTCGTCGCGCAGCGCCGGGTCCGGGTCGGCCAGGCAGTCGACCAGACCCAGCGCCAGCGCTTCGCGCCTGGCCACATCGCCGACGGCCCACTTCGCGTTGCGCAACACGAGCAGGCTGTCGCGCGTCTGCCCTTCAGGCGGGCAGGCGGCCAGCACGGGGCCCGCGCCGCAGGCCAGGCTCAACGCCAGCGCGAAGCGGCGCAGGCCGTGGCTCATGCGGCCGGTGCGGCGTGCTTGGCCACCAACGTCAGGATGTCGTAGCTTGCGACCAGCTCGCCGTGCTGGTTGGTGACCTCGACGTCCCACGCCACCACGCCCTGGCCGCGGCCCTTGTCGTCGACCTTCATGCGGTCGATCTTGCGCTTCGCGGTCAGGCGGGCCTGGATCGTGTCGCCGATCGCCACCGGCTTGACGAAGCGCAGCGTGTCCAGCCCATAGTTGGCCAGCACCGGGCCCGGCGCGGGGCTGACGAACAGACCGGCCGCGGCCGACAGCACGAAATAGCCGTGCGCGATGCGTTGGCCGAACTGCGTGTCCTTCGCCGCGATCTCGTCGAAGTGCATGTAGAAGAAGTCGCCCGAGACACCACCGAAGTTGACGATGTCGGCCTCGCTGACGGTGCGGCGGTGCGTCAGCAGGCTTTCGCCGATCTGCAGATCTTCGAAGTGACGGCGGAACGGGTGCACCTCGGTTTCGATGCGGGCCGCGCCGCGCACGTATTCGCCGGTCACGGCCGCCAGCATCGTCGGCGAGCCTTGCACCGCCGTGCGCTGCAGCATGTGCTTGACGGCGCGAATGCCGCCCAGCTCTTCGCCACCGCCGGCGCGGCCCGGGCCGCCGTGCTTGAGCATCGGCAGCGGGCTGCCGTGGCCGGTCGACTCCGGCGCGGCTTCGCGGTCGAGGATCAGCATGCGGCCATGGTGTGCGGCGGCAATGGGAATGGCCTTGGCGGCGATCGACGGCGTCTTGGTGACGAGCGAGCCGACCAGGCTGCCCTTGCCGCGCGCTGCCAGCGCCAGCGCTTCGTCGAAATCGTCGTAAGGCATCAGCGTGCTGACCGGGCCAAAGGCCTCGACATCGTGCACCGCGTCGTTGGTCATCGGGTTCTTGGCCAGCAGCAGCGTCGGCGCAAAGAACGCGCCTTCGGCCGTGCCCGCGCCTTGCGGCGTGAACGCTTCGGCGCCGCAGATCAGCTCGGCATCCTTGCGCAGCATCGCCACGCGCTCGGCCACGTCGGCCTGCTGCGCGTGAGAGGCCAGTGCGCCCATCTTCACGCCCTCGACCGACGGGTCACCGACCACCGTCTTCGCCAGCCGCGCCTTCAGCGCCGCAGCCACCGCATCGACATGCTGGCGCGGCACGATCGCACGGCGGATCGCGGTGCACTTCTGGCCCGCCTTGACCGTCATCTCGCGCGCCACTTCCTTGACGAAGAGGTCGAACTCTTCGTCGCCGGGCTGCACATCGGGCGCCAGGATCGCGCAGTTCAGCGAATCGGCCTCGGCATTGAATGGCACCGAATGGCGGATCAGGTTCGGATGCACACGCAGCTTGGCCGCGGTGTCGGCCGAGCCGGTGAAGGTGACGGCGTCGGCGCCGTTCAAACGGTCCAGCAGGTCGCCGGTGCCGCCGATCACCAATTGCAAGCTGCCCGGCGGCAGGATGCCGGACTCATCGACCAGCCGCATCATCGCTTCGGTCAGGTAGCTGGTCGCAGTGGCGGGCTTGCCGATGCAGGGCATGCCGGCCAGGAAGCTGGGCGCGAACTTTTCGAGCAGGCCCCAGATCGGGAAGTTGAACGCGTTGATGTGCACCGCGACACCACCGCGCGGCACCAGGATGTGCGTGCCGGCAAAGCCGCCCTTCTTGCCCAGCGGCACGACAGGCCCTTCGTGCACGACGTTGCTGCTCGGCAGCTCGGCCGAGCCCATGCTGGCGTAGGCGAACAAGGTGCCAGTGCCACCTTCGATGTCGATCCAGCTGTCGTTGCGCGTTGCGCCGGTGTGGGCCGAAATCGCGTAGAGCTCTTCCTTGCGTTCGTTCAGGTGCTTGGCCAGCGCCTTCAGCCGCGCGGCGCGCTGCTGGAAGTTCAGCGCCATCAGGCCTGGCAAGCCGGTGCCCCGCGCGTAGTCGAGCGCCTCACCGAAGTGGATCACGTCGGCATGGGTGCGCGCGACCGGCTGGCCATTGATCGCGCTGCGCAGCGTTTGCGCGGCGTCGCTGCCGATCCAGCGGCCGGCGATGAAGCTTTGGAGTTGAAGCGTGGTGCTCATGAGGATGATCTTTGCAGGAAGGAGAGCTGGATGGCCGTCGTGGCTTCGGCCTGGCCTTCGACAGGCTCAGGCCGAACGGGCTTGTGCTTCCGGTTGTGTGAAAGGGTCTGGGCCCAGCCCCCAAACCGTTCGGGCTGAGCTTGTCGAAGCCTTGTCACGCCGTCGGCGCGCACCGGCCCTTCGACAGGCTCAGGGCGAGCGGGTTGTTAGGGTTGGAATTTCCACGCGCCCTTGTCGATCTTGACCATCACGCGTGCGCGCTGATCGAGACCCAGGTGGTCATTGGGCGACATGTTGAAGATGCCATGCGCGCCCGCCAGTTCCTTGACCTGCTCCAGCGCGTCACGCAGCGCCGCACGGAATTCCGGTGTGCCCGGCTTAGCCTTTTTCAGCGCTACCGGCACGGCCGCGGTCATCAGCAGGCCAGCGTCCCAAGCGTGAGCACCGAAGGTCGACACCGAGCCCTTGCCGTACATCGCCTCGTACTTGGCCGCATAGTCCTGCGCCGACTTCTTCACCGGGTGGCCGGCGGGCAATTGGTCGGCCACCAGCACCGGGCCGCTGGGCAGGAACTCGCCTTCTACGTTCTTGCCGCCGACGCGCAGGAAGTCGTTGTTGGCCACACCATGCGTCTGGTAGACCTTGCCGGTGTAGCCCCGCTCGGCCAGCGCCGCAGCCGGCAGCGCAGCCGGCGTGCCGGAGCCGGCGATCAGCACCGCGTCGGGTTTGGCGCCGACCAGCTTCAGCACCTGAGCGGTGACCGACGAGTCGGTGCGCGCATAACGCTCGCTCGCAACGATCTGGATGCCCTTGATGCCGGCGGCCTTGCTGAACTCGCCATACCAGCCCTCGCCATAGGCATCGGCAAAGCCGATGAAGCCGACCGTCTTGATCTTCGCGTCGGCCATGTGCGAGACGATGGCCAGCGACATCATGATGTCGTTCTGCGGCGTCTTGAAGACCCAGCGCTTCTTCGCGTCCTGCGGCTCGACGATGCGGGCCGACGCGGCCATCGAGATCATCGGCACCTGCGCTTCGGACACCGCGTCGATCATCGCCAGCGAGTTCGGCGTGGTGGTCGAGCCGAGGATGATGTCGACCTTGTCTTCAGCGATCAAGCGGCGCGTGTTGGCGACCGCCTTGGTCGTGTCCGACGCGTCGTCGAGCACGATGTAGTTGACCTTCTGGCCGGCGATCGTCGTCGGCATCAGCGCAATCGTGTTCTTCTCGGGGATGCCGAGTGAAGCAGCCGGGCCGGTGGACGACACGGTGACGCCGACGTTGATGTCGGCGAACGCGGCACCGGCGGCCAGCACGCTGGCAGCGGCGACGAGAGTCTTCAGGGCTTTCACAGGGCAGTCTCCTTTCGAGGGGTCTTCTTGCGGGAGGTCGACTCGGGTTCGGATGAGGCCGGCACGCTGACGGCGCCCAGGCCACCAAAAAACAGCTCGGCCACCATCGGGGCCATCTGCTCGTGGGTCAATCTCTGTCCGTCCTCGGCTGGCTTGAGCCAGGTGAACATCCAGTTGATCATGCCGAACAACAGCATGGTCAGCGGCTTGTGCAATTCAGCGGGCCTCAGCGCGGGACGGACGGCCGCGACAGCCTCGGCAAACGCATTGACCACGCGACGCTCGATGCCCAGCACGGTTTCACGCTCGACGTCTTCGAGGAACTTCACGTCCTCGGTCAGCACGCGGTGCTCGTTCTGCGCGTTCGAATACTCGCGCACGAAGCGCACGATCAGCTCGCGTAATCGATCCTCGGGTGACAGCGGCTGCGCGAGCACCTCTTCGACCACCGCCTCAAGCCTCTTCACATGCGCCTCGGCCACCAGTGCCAACAGCGCATGCTTGTCGCGCACGTAGTGGTACAGCGCCGCCTTCGACAGCTCACACGCCGCCGCGACCTGGTTCATCGACGTCGCGGTGTAACCCTGCTGCGCGAACAAGGCCGAGGCCTTCGCGAGGATCTGATCGCGCTGGTCGTCGTAGCCGGCGGAGCGTGGGCGGGCCATGTCGGCGGTTTCAGCGCTCGTCGAACGACACGGTCACGCAAGGCGTCAACGGGTGCGCCTGGCAGGTGAGGATGAAGCCGTCGGCGACTTCGGATTTTTCGAGCGCGAAGTTGCGGTCCATGCGCACTTCGCCGTCGATCAGCTTGGCGCGGCAGGTGCCGCAGACGCCGGACTTGCAGGAGAACGGCACGTCCATGCCCGCTGCCGAGGCCGCATCGAGGATGCTGGGGTCGGTCTTGCGAAAGACGATGTCGCGCGTGAGGCCATCGCGCACGACGGTGATCTTGGCGTTGTCGGCGTCGCCTTCCTTCGGCGCATGCAGTTTGGCCAGGTCACCGGCCGATTGCAGCGCGATGCCGAAGCGCTCGATGTGGATGCCCTCTTGCGGCATGCCCGCATCGAGCAGCGCCGCTTCGCCTTCGTCGTTCATCGCGTACGGGCCGCAGACGAAGGCGTGGTCGATGTGGCTGACGTCGATCACGGTGCGCAGGAACTCAGCAATCTTGTCGCGGTTCATCATGCCGATGTTCAACGGCGAGTCGACCTGCTCATCGCTGAACACATGGTGCAGCGTCAGCCGCGTCATGTAGCGGTTCTTCAGGTCTTCGAGTTCTTCCTTGAACATCGTTGACGCCGCGCGGCGGTTGCCGTAGACCAGCGTGAAGCGGCTGCCCGGCTCGCGCTTGAGCACCGTCTTCATGATCGACAGGATCGGCGTGATGCCGCTGCCGCCGGCCAGGCCCAGGTAGTGGCGCGGCGCCTCGGGCGCCAGCGGCACGAAGAAGCGACCCTGCGGCGGCATTACCTGCAGCGTGTCGCCAGCTTTCAGGTGCTGATGCAGCCAGTTCGAGAAGATGCCGCCAGCGACCTTGCGCACGCCGACGCGCAACTCGCCGTCGTCCAACCCGGCGCAGATCGAGTACGAGCGGCGCACGTCCTGGCCATCGACGTCATGTCGCACCGTCAGGTACTGGCCCTGCGTGAACTTGAACAGCTCGGCATGCTCGTCGGGCACCTCGAACGAAACGATCATCGCCTCGTCGGTGTCGGGACGGACTTCGCGCACACGCAGCGGATGGAAGTGAAGCGTCGTCATATGGGTTTGAAGTGTTCGAAGGGTTCGCGGCACGTCAAGCAGCGGTACATCGCTTTGCACGCGGTGGAGCCGAAGGCGGACAGGCGTTCGGTCTGCGCGCTGCCGCATTGCGGGCAATCGATGCCACGCGCGAGGATACGGATCGGTGAGGCGTTGTCTTCGCCGCAGCGGCCCGGTGGCGCGATGCCGTAGGCGCGCAGGCGCTCGCGGCCGGCCTCGCTGATCCAGTCGGTCGTCCAGGCCGGTGCGCGACGCAACGTCACGCTGACGGGGCCGAGCCCGTCTTCTTCCAGCGCGCGCACGATCGCTTCGTTGATCTGTTCGGTCGCGGGGCAACCCGAATAGGTCGGTGTCACTGCGATCGCCAAGCCCGCACCGGTGTCGACCACTTCGCGCACCAGGCCCAGGTCGACCACCGACAGCGCCGGCACTTCGGGGTCCGGCACACTGCCCAGCACGCCCCAAGCGCGCTCGACGCGGCTCTCCCCGGCCCGACGCGCCGGCGCGTCGGGCAGCGCCCAGCGTGCATCGGGTGTCGGCAGCGCCGGAAACAGGCCGCGGGTGTCGACCATCTCGATCACCACTTGCCGCCGGGGTAGCTGCGCTGCAGGTGCTGCATCTCGGCCAGCATGTAGCCCAGGTGCTCGCTGTGCACACCACGGCTGCCAGTCGAACGGAAGGCGCTGTCCTTTGGCAAGGCCAGCTGGGCATCGGCCAGCACGGCTGCCACGGCCGCTTGCCAGTTGGCACGCAGTTCGCTGCGCGCCGGGCCTAGGCCGGTGGCGGCTGCATTCGCGTCGGCTTCGTCGTCGTCGAACAGCTCGGACGTGTAGAGCCACAGGCTGTCCAGCGCCCGGCGCATGCGGCCCATCGACTCTTCGGTGCCGTCGCCCAGGCGCACAACCCAGTCGGAAGCGTGTTCGACGTGGTAACGCGCTTCCTTCACTGCCTTGCCGGCGATGCCCGCCACTTCGGCGTCGCCGCTGGCCTGAAGGCGTTGCCAGAACAGGTGCAGCCAAGTGCCGATGAAGAGGTTGCGCAGCACCGCGTCGCCGAAGTCGCGCCCGCCCTTGCGGCCCGGCAACTCGGCCAGCGTCATGTTCAGGTAGTCGCGCTCTTCACGCAGAAAGGCCAGCTGGTCTTCGTCGACCGGCATGGCTGCACCTTCGCCCACCAGCGTGAGCAGCGCGCGCGCCTGGCCCAGCAGGTCGAGCGACATGTTGGTCAGCGCGATGTCTTCTTCGAGGACCGGACCGTGGCCGCACCATTCGGACTGGCGCTGGGCGTGGATCAAACAGGTGTCGGCCACGCGCAGCAGGTAGCGCGCGCGCAGGTCGTTCGGCGGGGTGATCGATGGCGTCGTCATGTGGTGCAGCCTCGGCTCACATGTGGTTCACGGATTCGGGCAGTTCGTAGAACGTCGGGTGGCGGTACACCTTGTCCTCGGCCGGGTCGAAGTACATGTCCTTGTCGGCCGGGTCGGAGGCGACGATCTGGTCCGAGCGCACGACCCAGACGCTGGTGCCTTCCATGCGACGGGTGTAGACGTCACGCGCCAGCTGCACCGCCATCTTGGCGTCGCTGGCGTGCAGGCTGCCGCAGTGCTTGTGGTCCAGGCCCGCCTTCGGGCGGACGAAGACTTCCCACAGCGGCCATTCGTTTTGCGTGCTCATGTCGATGTTCCTTTGATTGCTCAAGCCGCGGCCGCAGCCGTGCTCTTCTTGCGGGCATGCGCCAGCGCGGCTTCGCGCACCCAGGCGCCGTCGTCCCAGGCTTTCACGCGGGCGGCGAGGCGCTCGCGGTTGCAGGGGCCGTCGCCTCCGACCACGCGCCAGAACTCGTCCCAGTCGATCGGACCGAAGTCGTAGTGATCGCGCTCGGCGTTCCACTTCAGCAGCGGGTCGGGCAGAGAAACGCCCAGCACCTTCGCCTGCTCGACGGTCGCGTCAACGAACTTCTGCCGCAGGTCGTCGTTGCTCAGGCGCTTGATGCCCCAGCGCATCGACTGCGCGGTGTTCGGGCTGTCGGCGTCCGGCGGGCCGAACATCATCAGGCTCGGCCACCACCAACGGTTGGTCGCGTCCTGCACCATCGCCTTCTGCTCCGGCGTGCCGTCTTTCATCATCACCAGCAGCGAGTCGAAACCCTGGCGCTGGTGGAAGCTCTCTTCCTTGCAGACGCGAATCATTGCCCGCGCATACGGCGCATACGAGCAGCGGCACAGGGGGATCTGGTTCATGATCGCCGCACCGTCGACCAGCCAACCGATCACGCCGACATCGGCCCAGGTCAGCGTCGGGTAGTTGAAGATCGAGCTGTACTTGGCCTTGCCGGTGTGCAGCGCAGTGACCATCCGG
>Ga0307515_10010206_pt1 | contig 18037 bp, 14 predicted proteins | sample 17_EM_MG_FD_194513 | JGI IMG/M metagenome (GOLD analysis project Ga0307515, IMG submission 194513) | Populus trichocarpa ectomycorrhiza microbial communities from riparian zone in the Pacific Northwest, United States - 17_EM | ecosystem: Host-associated > Plants > Roots > Unclassified | place... | reverse complement strand
TGACCCAGGCGCGGACGTCTGCGGTGCTGAACACGCCGGTGTCGGTGGTGTCGGGCTCGACGCGGAAGTCGAGCGCGCGCTCGACGGCGTCGATCGGGCAGCCCCAGCCGTCGGTGGCGTTGCCCGCGAAGTGCAGCGAGACCAGGCGCTTGCCGGCGCTGTCGACGACGACGGCGCCGGAGTCGCCGGGAGCCGAGAACTGCCGGCCCGGCGCCCTGGGACCGACGCCGATCAGCCCGGTGTACGTGATCGCGCGGCCGGTGCCGTAGCTGACCTGGAGCGTGGCGTGGACGTACTTGACGGTGCCGTGGGTCAGCCGCGTGGTGCGGCCGCGCTTCATCACGGGGAGGCCGAGCGGGACCGCGCCGAGCTTGCCGGACCACGCGCCGATGTCCTGGATGTCGAGCGAGCACGGCCGCCCGGCGACGCTGAAGATCGCCGCGTCGACGACGCCGTCGGCGGCGCCGGCGATCGCCGTCCCGATGTGGTTCGAGACGCTGAAGCTCGGCTGGTAGATCGCGTCCCCCGCGGCGCCGGGCGACGGCCAGGCGTGCAGCGCGTGCCAGTTGCTGAGCCCGAGCAGCCGGCGGTGCCGGGTGTCGTAGAGCACGGTGCCGAGCGTCCCGACGGCGCCGCGGTGGGCGTACGCCTGGATCTGCGCGCCGCCGACGAGCGTGGCGCAGCGCGCGGTGTCGGCCTCGTCGCGCGGCTCGGGGATGGCGCGCGGCACGTGGGCGGCGCGGCGGTCGAACGCGGCGACCTGCGCGATGACGCGCGGGTACTCGACGACATCGGTCGGGATGGTCGTGCCGGGGACCACGCCGGGGACCAGGTCGTGTGCGGCGAGCTGGTGCGGCGGCCGCTTCTTGTCGACGAACACCACGACGCACAGCTCGCCGGTGGCGGCGCCGCCGGTCTGCTTCTCGCCGACGGCGACGCCGTGCACGCCGGGCAGCGCCATCACCGCGTCCGCGATCCGCGCGTGGGCGTCCCGCGCAGCGTCGAGCGAGCGGGGTTCGAGCATCGCGAGCCACGGTAAGCGGCGCCGGCGACCGACACCATGACGGCCGATTACACGGGCGGCTGCGCGAGGTTACGGGGCGTCGGGGTGGGCGGCGTCGAACTCGGCCTCGCCGCGCTCGTTGTGCTCGATCACGGCGCGCAGCGCGTCCTGGTACGAGCTCGAGTAGTCGGTGGCGAGGATGATGGCGCCGGCGATCGCGGTCGTGAACAGCGGCCAGTCGTGGCTCCAGCTCAGGTCGTCGCGCCGTTGGTACGCGATCACGCTCGGCACGACGATCATGGCGTCGGCCGCGAGCGCGATCGTGAGCCGGACCAGGCCGTTGCGGACCTCGCCCGCGTAGATCTGGCCGAGGCCGGGGACCAGCGACCACATCGTCGCGCGCGACTCGGACTTCCACGCGATGCGCCTGGCCTGGGCGGCGAACGGCGCGACCGGCGAGGTGGCGTACTTCTCGAGGATCTCGTCGAACGAGCCCGCCGAGGTGCCGGGCAGCCCGGAGGCGATCGAGTTGCGGTACGCCCAGCCGAGCCGGTAGAGCGCCAGCGGGCGCAGCGGGCTGGTCGGGTTGCGGGCCAGCATGGTCTCCCACAGCTGGACCGCGCCGTCGTAGGTCTTGAGCCGCAGCGAGTACAGATTGATCGCGCCGGCGAACGCCTCGAGCACGGGGAGGTTGATCGCCGCGGCCGCGGTCTGCGCCATGTAGGAGCCGGCGCTGCGGCCGGGCTCGGCGAAGCGGTAGCGGTACAGGCTCTCGGCCTGCAGGAACATGGCCTGGTCGTCGTCGGGCGCGCCCGATTCGGCGACGAGCTGCCGGGTGTGCCGCAGGCGATCGAGCGAGCGGCGGTAGGCGGTGTCGTCGCTGTGGATCAGCGCGGAGTGGCCGCAGCCACCGGCGAGCGCGACCGCGAACGCCAGCCGCGCGAGGCGCGCGATCATGTGGGCAACATCTCGAGGATCACGTCGCGACCATACCCCGCCGGGGCTGGCGATGCGCTGCGCGGGCCACGATGAATACGAGGTAGGCTGATGCATCGGATCGTGCCCGCAGGAGAACACATGGCTCGATGGCAGCTGCCGCTCGCGCTCGTCGCGCTGGCCGTCGGCGTCGCATCCGCTGCTCCCGGCGATGCCCCGGCGCCCACGCCGCCGTCGACCGGCAGAGAGCTGGCCCGGCCCCGGGTGGTGCTGCCGGCCGAGGTCCAGGCCGAGGTCGCGAAGCTGTTGCTCAGGAAGGGCGACTGCACCGGACACGTCGCCGCGCTGTCGACCGCGCTCGGCGTGGCCGGCGACCGGCTCACCGCCGACGAGCGGATCCGGGCGCACGTGCTGCTGCAGCAGTGCGCGAAGGCCGGCAGGTCGTGGAACGCGTTGATCCAGGCGTCGGCCTACCTGCTGGTCAACGCGCCGGCCAAGGCCAGCGCCGAGGACATGATCGAGGCGTACCTCAAGCTGGGTGACGACCGGCACGCCGGCGAGATGCTCAAGCTGATCTACAAGGGCATGCCGGCGCAGCGCGCGAACCTGACGATCGCGACCTCGCTGATCGCCTGTCACAAGAACGACTTTCAGCTGTGCTTCACCGCGTCGGGCAAGACGCTCGACGTCCTGGCCAGGGCGAAGTCGCCGTCGCGCAAGGCGGTGGTCGAGAACCAGATCTTCCACGCGTTCTCGGCCGCCGCGCTCGGCAAGTACGAGATCTACGACGCCGACATGCAGCGGGTCGATGCGATGCTCACCGCCGCCAGGGCCGATCCGGGCAAGCTCGATGAGCTCAAGGCGGTGGTCGAGCCGGCACGCGCGGCCCGGCTGTTCGTCGATACCGACCACGCCGGCGAGCTCGCGCTGGGCACCTATCACCTGATCGCGGGCGGCAAGATCAAGAACACGCTCGACAACGCCGATGCGCTGGTCACGCTGCGGCTGGTCAACCAGGAGCCCCGGCTGCGCTCGGTGACGGTCACCGTCGAGATCCCGGGGGTGACCGACGTGGCGACCGAGACCATCGCGCTGCCGCCGGGCAAGCAGGTCAATCGCCGGCTGTCGCCGCCGCTCAAGATCGGGTTCGACGTCGCCCGGCTCCGCGCCGTCCGCGGCAGCCAGATCGCGCTGCACATCGTCGACCCGCGGACCCACGCGTCGCTGCTCGACAGGATGCTGCCGGTCCAGCTCCTGCCGCGCGACAGCCTGCCGCTGGTCCGGCGGATCGGCGCCGACGAGCTGCGCCACACCTTCGACTACGCCGCGGCGTGGGTGACGCCGAACGCGCCCGAGATCGACGCGTTCATCACCAGGGCCAAGGCGCGGCTGACCGGACCGTTCAGCGGCAACCAGCGGCCCACGCTGCCCCAGGTCAAGGCGCTGTTCGACGAGCTCAAGGCGCACGGCGTGACCTACGTCGAGGATCCGAGCCTGTTCGACGAGCGCGGCCACGTCCAGCGCACCCGGCTGCCCGCCGAGGTGCTGACGTCGACCAACGCGCAGTGCCTGGAGGGCACGCTGCTCTACGCGACCCTGCTCGAGGCGATCGGGCTCCAGCCGGTGCTGGTGTTCAAGACCGGCCACGCGTTCATCGCGTGGAAGCCGTCGCGCCACGACAAGACCCGCGCCCCGTACTTCTTCCTCGAGACCACGATGACCGGCGGCCCGGCGACGTTCGAGCAGGCGATGGACAACGCGACGACCACGTTCCGCGAGACGGTGGCCGACAAGCAGTTCGAGCTCGGCATCGCCGCGCTGATCGACATCGCCGCGCTGCGCGCGAAGGGCTACACGCCGCAGCCCTACTGACCGGTCCGCCGGGTATCCTGAAGTGGGCGCCGGCGCTGGCGCGGTTCCTCGCCGCGGCCTGGCGGTCCAGTCCTATCCTCGCTGCGCTGCAGCCGAAGTCTCACCGGCGCGCGAAGCGCGCAGCCGCCGGTAGTCGCGCGGCGTCACGCCGACGACGGCGCGGAACTGGCGAGTGAACGCGCTGTGATCGGCATAGCCGCAGGCCTGGGCGATCGCCGAGATCTGGTCGCGGCCGTCGAGCAGCACGGCGGCGTGGTCGAGCCGCAGCTTGACCAGGAAGCGCTGCGGCGCGAGCTGGAACACGCGGTTGAACTGGCGCTCGAGCTGCGATACCGAGAGCCGAGCGATGCGCGCGAGGTCCGCGATCCGGACATCGTCGGCGAGGTGAGCGTGAAGGTGGTCGACGACGCGGCCGAGCCGCGGGTACACCGGGTCGTGCGCGTCGGGACGGCCGAGGTCGCGCGAGATGCCGACCAGGCCGATCACGCGGCCACGCTCGCGCACCGGCAGCTTGCGGGTCACGCACCAACCCGGGCCGCGGCCGGCGAACAGATGGAGCTCGAGGCGATCGACGATGGGCTCGCCGGCGCGCACGACCCGCTGATCCTGGACGGCGTAGGCCTCGCCGAGCGGGGCGGGAAACAGCTCGAGCGGCGTCTTGCCCAGCAGCTCGCGCTTGTGCTGTTTCCCGCATCGCCGGACCAGCGTCTCGTTGACCGAGGTGTAGCGGCCTTCGCGGTCCTTCGCGAAATACACGACATCGGGAATCAGGTCGAACAGCGCCTCCTGCTCGGCTGTCCCGATCTGCATCCGAGGGTTATGCCAGGCCCGCCGCCCGCGCGCCACGTGCGCCGCGCTGCGCCGAGTTTGTGGCCGATCCGGCGACTATGCCGAAATCGGCGTCAACGCTGGAGGATCCATGCAAGACGTCGCGCGGAGGCCTCGCTAGGATGGAAGCCATGGATCGGGTGTTCGCCATCGACTCGCACACCGCCGGGGAGCCGACCCGGACCGTGATCTCCGGCGGCCCGGCGCTTGGCGACGGACCGCTGGCCGAGCGCTGCGCGCGGCTGCGCGCCGATCACGACGGGTTTCGCTCGGCGGTGGTGTGCGAGCCGCGCGGCTCGGATGTGCTCGTCGGCGCGCTGCTGGTACCGCCGGCCGATCCGGCGTGCGCCATCGGCGTCGTGTTCTTCAACAACGTCGGCATGCTCGGCATGTGCGGCCACGGCACGATCGGCGTGGTCGAGACCCTGCGCCACCTGGGGCGGATCGGCGCCGGCGTGCACCGGATCGAGACCCCGGTCGGCACCGTCGCGGCCGAGCTCCACGCCGATGGCCGCGTCACCGTCGCCAACGTCGCGAGCTATCGGCATCGCCGCGCGGTCGAGGTCGACGTCCCAGGCCTCGGCCGGGTCTGCGGCGACGTCGCGTGGGGCGGCAACTGGTTCTTCCTTGTCGCCTGGGATCGGCCGATCGAGCTCGCCGCGGTCGACGCGCTGACCGACGCCGCGTGTCGGATCAGCGGCGCGCTCGCGGCAGCGGGGGTGACCGGCGCCGGCGGCGCCGAGATCGATCACGTCGAGCTGTTCGGTCCGCCGCGGGCACCGGGCGCACATGCCCGGAGCTTCGTGCTGTGCCCGGGCAAGGCCTACGATCGCTCGCCGTGCGGCACCGGAACGTGCGCCAAGCTCGCGTGCCTCGCCGAAGACGGCGTGCTCGCGCCCGGCGCGACGTGGATCCAGGAGAGCGTCGTCGGCACGACGTTCGAGGCCAGCTACCAGCGCGCCGGTGGCGAGATCCTGCCGAGCATCACCGGCCGCGCATACGTGATCGGCGAGCTCACATTGATCTTCGACCCCGCGGATCCGTTCCGCGACGGCATCCGCCCGGCGGTGCCGGGGTGAGCCTGGCCGCCGACGTGCTGGTCGCCGGCGGTGGCATCGTCGGCTGCGCCGTGGCGCTCGAGGCCGCGCGCGCCGGGCTGCGCGTGATCGTCGCCGAGCCCGGGTGCGTCGGCGGTGGCGCCACCGGCGCGGCGATGGGGCACCTGGTCGTCCTCGACGATGATCCGCACGAGCTCGCGCTGTGCCGGTGGTCGCTCGCGCTGTGGCAGGAGCTGCTCTCGGCGCCGCGCGTCGAGCACGCCGCGACCGGCACGCTGTGGATCGCCGCCGATCCCGACGAGGCCGAGGTCGCGCACGCCAAGTGCGCGCGGCTGCGCGCCGCCGGCGTCGCCGCCGCGTGGCTCGATGAGCGTGCGCTCGCCGAGGCCGAGCCGCTGCTGCGACCCGGCCTGATCGGCGCGGTGCGTGTGCCCGGCGACGCGGTGGTCTATCCGCCTGGCGCCGCGCTGCAGCTGTGGGCCGAGGCGGAGCGCCGCGGGGCGCGCATGGTCCACACCGGCGTCCGCGCGGTGGTCGACGGTGGCGCGACGCTCGACGATGGCAGCTGCGCGACGGCGGGCGCGGTCGTGCTCGCATGCGGCCTCGCGACAGCGTCGCTGGTCCCCGCGCTGCCGGTCGTGCCGCGCAAGGGCCACCTGGTCGTCACCGATCGCTATCCCGGCCTCGTCCATCACCAGCTCGTCGAGCTCGGCTATGCGGCCAGCGCGCACGCGCACGACGGCGGCGACAGCGTGGCGATGAACGTCCAGCCGCGGTCGAGCGGACAGCTGGTCATCGGATCGTCGCGCCAGTTCACCGGCGACGCCGCGGTCGATCTCGCGATCGTCGACGCGATGCTCGCGCGCGCGTTCGCATACCTCCCCGGGCTGCGCCAGCTCCACGCGCTGCGCGTGTGGTTCGGCTTCCGTCCCGCGTCGCGCGATGGCCGGCCGTTCATCGGTCCGTGCCCCGGATACGCGCGGCTGTGGCTGGCGACCGGGCACGAGGGGCTCGGGATCACGACCTCGCTCGCCACTGCGCGGATCGTCGTCGATCAGATCCTCGATCGGCCGAGCGCGATCGACGCGGCGCCGTATGCGCCGTCGAGGATGCTGTGCGCCTGACCCTGGCCGCAGCGCTGGCGCGCGCGGGACAGCCGTTCCGCACCTCGGTGACCGGCGAGCCGCGCGCGCCGCTGTGCGGGATGGGCGTGTGCCACGAGTGCCGCGTCACCGTCGGCGGCGACGCGCATCAGCTCGCGTGCATACTGCCCGACGATCCGCGCGCACCGCGGGCCAGGGCCGTGCGGCGCGAGGAGCGCTGCGACGTGCTGGTCGTGGGCGGCGGTGTCGCCGGCCTGGCCGCCGCGCGCAGCGCGGGCGCGGCCGGTGCGGACGTGCTGGTGATCGACGAGCACGCGGCGCTCGGCGGGCCGATCTACCGCGCGGTCGACAGCCCGTGGCCTCGCCCACCGCGGGTCTGCGCGCGCACCCGCGTGGTCGCCGCGCTGGCGCGGACCGAGCGTGGCCGGAGCGTGCTCGCCGAGGACGACGCCGGATCGGTGATCGTTCACTGCCGCGAGCTCGTCCTCGCGCCCGGCGCGCGCGAGCTGCTGCTGCCGTTCCCCGGCTGGACGTTGCCCGGCGTGTTCGGGGCCGGCGGTCTGCAACTGCTCGCCAAGGGCGGCTGGCCGGTCGCCGGCAAGCGGGTCCTCGTCGGCGGCACCGGGCCGCTGCTGCGCGCCGCCGCGGCGGGGCTGCGCGGGCTCGGTGCGCGGATCGTCGGCGTCGCCGAGCTCGCGCCCGCCGCACGCGTCGCGCAGTTCGGGGTCGGCCTCGTCGCTCGCCCGGGCAAGCTGGTCCAGGCGGCCGCGCTGTCCGCGTCGCTGCTCGGCGTGCCGATCTGGAGCCGCGCGCTGGTTCGCCGCGTGCACGGCGATGCGCGCGTGACCGCAGCAACCGTCGACATCGCGGGCCGAGAGCGCACGATCGACTGCGACCTCGTCGCGGTCGGGTTCGGCCTGGTGCCCAGCGTCGAGCTGCCGCTGCTGTTCGGCTGCAGCGTGGCCGCCGGCCGCGTCGTGGTCGACGAGCTCGGCGCGACCAGCGTGCCGGGCATCCGCTGCGCCGGCGAGGCGACCGGCATCGGCGGCGTCGACAAGGCGATCGTCGACGGCGAGCTCGCCGGATGCGCCGCCGCGGGCCGCGCACCGCGCGCCGCGCTGCTTCGCCGGCGGCGGCGTGCGCTCGCGTTCGCCGACGCGCTCGCCGCGTGCTTTCCGCCGCCGCACGACTGGGCCCGCGTTCTCGACGACGACACGATCGTGTGCCGCTGCGAGGACGTGCGCTGGGCGGCGCTGCGCGATGTCGCCGACGTCCGCGCGGCCAAGCTCCACACCCGGACCGGGATGGGCGCGTGCCAGGGCCGCGTGTGCGGCGCGGCGCTCGCCGTTCTGCGCGGTTTCCCCGCCGGTACGATCCGCCCGCCGGTCGCGCCGGCACGACTCGAGACCCTGACAAGATGAAGACGAGGTGAACATGATCGAATGGAAGGGCACGTTCCCCGCAATCACCACGCCGTTCACCGAGCACGGCGCGGTGGACCACGAGTTCCTCGCCGAGCACAGTCGCTGGCTCGTCGCCGCGGGCTGCGCGGGCGTGATCCCGCTCGGCTCGCTCGGCGAGGGCGCGACGCTGACCACGGCGGAGAAGCGTGCGGTCGTCGAGACCATCGTCACCGCAGTCGACGCGCCGGTGATCGCCGGGATCGCGGCGCTGTCGACCGGCGACGCCGTCGAGCTCGCGCGCGCGGCTCACGCCGCGGGCAGCCGCGGCCTGATGGTGCTGCCGCCCTACGTGTACAGCACCGACGAGCGCGAGATGCACGCGCACGTCTCGGCGGTGATCGACGCGACGCCGCTGCCGTGCATGCTCTACAACAACCCACCGGCCTACCGGACCGACTTCACGCCGCCGCAGATCGTGCGGCTCGCCGAGCGCCACGCGAACCTGGTCGCGGTGAAGGAGTCGTCGGGCGACGTCCGGCGGATCACCGCGCTGCGCGCGCTCGCCGGCGATCGCCTTGCGATCGCGATCGGGGTCGACGATCTCGTGGTCGAGGCGGTCGCGGCCGGCGCGGTTGCCTGGGTCGCGGGCCTGGTCAACGCGTTCCCGCGCGAGTCGGTGGCGCTGTTCGACCACGCGCGCCGCGGCGAGCACGATCGCGCCGCCGCGCTGTACCGCTGGTTCCTGCCACTGCTGCGGATGGACACCGTGCCGAAGTTCGTCCAGCTGATCAAGCTGGCCCAGGCGCACGTCCGGATGGGCAGCGCCCGCGTGCGCGCGCCGCGGCTCGAGCTCGACGGCGCCGAGCTCGCCGAGGCCGAGGCCACGTTGCGCGCCGCGCTCGCGCACCGCGAGGCGCCATGATCGAGACGCTCGGCGTCGGTGGAAGCTCGTCCGAGGTCGCGCTCGCCTCGCTCTCGAACATGATGGAGGGCGTCGTGCCGATCGCCGCGGCGGAGTATCGAGCGCGCATCGCCCGCGCACAGGCGTTGATGCAGGCGCAGAGCCTGTCCGCGATCTTCGTCCCTGCTGGCACGAACCTCGCCTACTTCACCGGGACGCGGTGGCGGCCGAGCGAGCGGCTGGTCGGCGCGCTGATCCCGGCGCACGGTGAGCTTCGATACCTCGCGCCGTACTTCGAGATCGGCTCGCTGCGCGACTTCAGCGGGCTCGAGGCGCCGATCCACGCCTGGCACGAGCACGAGAGCCCGTATCGACTGGTGGTCGAGACCCTCGCGTCGCTGGGCATCTCCGCCGGCGCTCGCGTCGGCCTGTGCGAGAGCACGCCGTTCTTCGTTCACGACGGGCTGCGCGCGCTGGCGACGGGCGTCGAGCTGGTCAACGCCGCGAGCGTCACGGCGCCGTGTCGGATGCGCAAGTCGCCGGGCGAGCTGGCGCTGATCCAGCGCGCGCACACGATGACGCTCGCGGTGCATCGCGCGACCGCGAGCATGCTGCACGAGGGGATCACGACGACCGAGGTGACCGCGTTCGTCGATGCCGCGCACCGCAAGGTCGGTGCCACCGGCTCGTATTTCTGCATCGCGCTGTTCGGCGCGGCGACGTCGTTCCCGCATGGCGTGAAGCACCCGCAGGTTCTCGCGGCCGGCGACATGGTGCTGATCGACACCGGGTGCCTCGTCGAGGGCTACATGTCCGATATCACCCGCAGCTACGTGTTCGGTACGCCGAGCGCGCGGCAGCGCGCGGTGTGGAACAGCGAGCACGCCGCGCAGGCCGCGGCGTTCCGCGCCGCGCGGCTCGGCGCGACCTGCGAGTCCGTCGATGCCGCGGCGCGGAGCTCGCTCGAGGCCGACGGCTTCGGTCCGGGCTACGATCTGCCGGGATTGCCCCACCGCACCGGGCACGGCATCGGGCTCGACATCCACGAATGGCCGTACCTCGTCCGTGGCGATCAGACGAGCCTCGACATCGGCATGTGCTTCAGCAACGAACCGATGATCTGCGTGCCCGGCGAGCTCGGCGTCCGCCACGAGGATCACTTCCACATGACCGCAAACGGTCCGGTCTGGTTCACCGAGCCCAGCCCTTCGATCGACGATCCGTTTGGCCTCGGAAGCTGACCGCTCGGGCGCAAACACCAGTTCACAACCAACGATGGCAGAATGGGCGCCATGCAACAAGATGTGCTTTCCGAGATCGTCGAGGGGCGCATATGGGCCAGTGAGAGGCCAGTGTGGTTCAGCGGAGTCCGGCTGCGCGCGCGGACGTCGGTCATTCGACTCGACGACGGGCGTTTGTTGGTGCACAGCCCAGCTGCTTCCGACGGCCTGGTGAAGCAGATGATGGATCTGGGCGAGGTGAGCTGGCTCGTCGTTCCCAACTGTTTTCATCATCTCGGTACGCCAGCGGCGGCCGCCGCCTTTCCCGACGCGAAGATCCTGGGCCCCAGGAGCGCCGCCGCCAAGAATCCAGCGCTTCGCATTGATGTGGATATCCATGAGTCGAAGTTCATGGAGGAGGTGCCGGAGTTTGCGCTATTTCCCCTCGATGGAGTTCCGTTCCTGGACGAGACCCTTCTCTACCATCGTCCCACGGAGACCTTGTTCGGCGCGGATGTGGTCCTGCGGGCTGATGACAACGACCACTGGTCCTGGCGCTTCGCAGCGCGCATCACGGGTTGCTTCAAGCGAGTGCGCGTGTCGCCCGACGTCAAGAAGAAGGTCGCGGACAAGGAGGCGGCGTCACGATCTCTGCAAGCCCTCCAGGCCGTGCCGATCAAGCGGCTCATCGTTGCTCACGGTGCCGTCATTGACGAGGCGCCCCTGGCACAACTGGTCGAGGCCTGGCGCCTGGTCGGGGTGGGGTAGCTCTGGCTTCGCAGGGTCAGCTTGGCCAGGCAGGCGAGGCGGCCGCGCGTCAAGCGAGCGGCAGCGCTCATTCCGACGCTTCCGATCCCGTCGTCACGGCGTTGGTCAGGTCAGAGCAGCACACCGCCGGTCGGTGCGCCTGCGTCGGGCGGCGCCGCCTCGGGCGCCGCGGTGGTGCTCGGCCTGTCGGGCTCGACGGGGAGCGCGGTGCCGAGCGGCGCGCCGGTGGCTGCGCTCGCGCCGGCCGGCGCCGCGGAGGTAGCCGGCGGTGGCGCGGCCGACGGTGCGGACGAGGCTGGCGCGCCGGTCGGTCCGGCGCGTAGCTCCTGGGAGAGCCTGCGCGCGTAGGCGGCCCACGCGCCGGCATCGGACGCGTGGCGCGGCTGCTGCGCGACCGCGGCGTCGAACTGCTTGGCGGCGTCGCCGAGCGCGGCGGCGGCATCGCGCAGCTTGGCCGTGGCGCGCCAGTACGTGACGTCGCCGAGCAGGCGCTCGATGTCCTTGTGACGCTCGGTGCGCTGGCCCGCGAGCGCGGTTGCCTCGTGCTCGGGCGGCCGGGTGAGCAGCAGCGCTTGCTTGAGCAGCCCCTCGGCCTCGTCGATCCTGGTGACCTCGCGCGCGGTGAGCAGCCCCGTCGCCTGATCGAGCACCATCGCCAGGAACGCGCGCTCGAGCACCAGTGGATCGTCGGTCTCCTGCGGCTGACACCGGGTCTCGGGCGCGATCTTGAGCGGCCGCCACGCCTCGCCGGTCATCGCGCGAGTGCCCCACGGCGGGAACCCGCGACCCTGCTCGGGGACGGCGCGCTCGGCCTCGCAGGCCAGGACGTAGCGGTCGCTGTTCAGGTAGCCGAGGATCACCAGGGCCGCGGTGCCGACGACGGCGATGATGCCGAGCGCGGCGATCGCGATCGTCCGCGAGCTGCGGCGCGGGTGCGGATCGTCGTCCTCGTCGTCGGTCGCCGCGGCGCGCGCCTTGTCGGTGGCCGAGGCCAGCGGCGTGGCCCCGACCGCGGCGCGCAGCTCGTTGACGTCGTACTTGTCGGGGACGCTGGGCAGCGCCGGGTCGTCGGCGGCGCCGGCCGGGCGGGCAGTGGTGCCGGCCGGTGCGGTGCGGGCCGCGCTCCCGGGCGCCGTGCCCGCGGGCGCCGTGCTCGACGAGGTGGCAGCCGGCGTGCTGCCACTGGTCGCCGGAGCGCCGGTGCTGGTCACGGTCGCTGCGGGCGCGGTCGGCGAGTAGGCGGGGAACGAGACGCTGCGCGGCGTCGAGGCCCGTGGCCGGGATGCGGCGGTGCCGGCGGGTGATGCCGGTGCACCGGCCGGTGACGCAGCGGTGCCGGTTGGCGATGCAGCAGCGGTAGTCGGCGAGGCGGCAGCGGTGGACGGCGAGGCGGCAGCGGTAGTCGGCGAGGCGGCAGCGGTGGACGGCGAGGCGGCAGCGGTAGTCGGCGAGGCGGCAGCGGTGGACGGCGAGGCGGCAGCGGTGGACGGCGAGGCGGTAGCGGTGGACGGCGAGGCGGTGGACGGCGAGGCGGTAGCGGTGGACGGCGAGGCGGCGGCGCTGGTCGGCGACGCAGAGGGGGGCGAAGCCGGCGCGCTCGGTGCCGTGACTCCCGGCATGGTCGGCGCATGGCCACGCGGCGCTGTCGATGCTGGCGGCGGCGCAGCCGGTTTGGGGCGCTCGTCGTCCCAGCCGACATCGGACGCCGGCCGGTGCAGCGGATCGTCCTGCCAGTCGGGCGGCGGCTTGCCATCTCCGCCGGCGCCACCGGCGGTCACGGCGCCACCTCGACGCGGTTGCGGCCGCGGTCCTTGGCACCGTACAGCGCGGCGTCGGCGCGCTCGATCAGCGCCGGCATCCGCTCGCCGGCGCGCCACTGCGCGACCCCGACCGACACGCGCAGCAGCAGCGCGAGCCCATCGCCGAGGTCGAACGCGCGCTCGGAGACGCGCTGCCGCATCCGCTCGCCGACCTCCCAGGCGCGGCCGGCGTCGGCGCTGGGCAGCACCGCGAGGAACTCCTCGCCGCCGTAGCGCACCAGCAGGTCGCCGGCGCGGATCGCGCCGCGCAGCCGGCGGGCAACCTCGGTCAGCACGATGTCGCCGACGCCGTGGCCGTGGGAATCGTTGACGCTCTTGAACCGATCGACGTCGACCATCGCGACCGACAGCGGCCGATCGCGGTCGACCGCGGCCTCGATCTCCTGCGGCAGCCGCTGGGTCAGGAACTCGCGGTTGTAGACCCCGGTCAGCGGATCGGTCACCGCGACCCGGTGCAGCCGCACGTTCTCGATGTCGAGCGCGATCGTCCGGGCGACGAACCGGACCAGCTCCAGATCATCGGCGTCGAATGCGCCGACCCGCGCGCTGGTCGCGGTGACCACGCCGACCCGCGCGCCGCGCGCGAGCAGCGGCACGCACAGCATCGACGCGATCGGCGTCTGGTTGCCGGGCAGGACGATGAACCGCGGATCGACGGTGACGTCGGTGATCAGCGCCGGCTCGCCGTGCTCGACCACCCAGCCGGCGACGCCCTCGCCGACGCGAAACGACAGCGACTGCATGCGCTCGGTCCGCACGCCGTAGGCCGCCTTGGCCAGGAGGCGCTGGCGATCGGCGTCGAGCAGCATCACCGAGCACGCCTTGGCCGAGATCAGCTGGCAGATCAGCTCGGCGATCCGCGACAGCAGGACCCCCGGATCGAGCTCGGAGCCGATCAGCTTGCCGATCTCGAACAGCGCGGCGGGGAGCCGGTGCAGCCCTTCGGCGTTCATGGCCCCTGTACGTACCCGATGAACGGCAGATTCCGGAACTGCTGGGCGATGTCCAGGCCGTAGCCGACGACGAACTTGTTGGGGATCGTGAACCCGAGGTAGTGGATCTCGACCTTGCGCTCGGCCCGCTCGGGCTTGTGGAGCAGCGAGCACAGCTTGATGCTCGCCGGGCGGCGGGTCGCGAGGTTCTCCATCAGGTAGTGCACGGTGTGGCCGGTGTCCACGATGTCCTCGACCACGATCACGTGCTTGCCCTCGATCGGCCGCGACAGGTCCTGGGTGATCTGGACCACGCCGGACGACACCGTGGCGTCGCCATACGACGAGATACCGATGAAGTCGACGAAGATCGGGGCCGCGATCTGACGCACCAGGTCGGCCAGGAAGATCACCGAGCCCTTGAGCACGCCGATGACCACGACGTCGGCGGAGCGCGCCAGCGGCGCGTACTCGGCCGTGATCTGGGCCCCGATCTCGGCGACCCGGGCGGCGATGGCGTCCGCGGAGATGAGCTCGGCGAACGGCTCGGACGAACGATTCCAGGCGGGCGGAGCGACCATGCCCCCGAATGTATCCCAAGCACGCTACAATTGGCCCGAATGGTCGGAATGGCCACGGACGTCGATCCGCAGCTGGGCGCGCTCCTGGGAGAGGCCACGACCGAGATCGACGTGGCGCGGAAGAACCGTGTGTTCTGCAACCGCAACCTGCGCATGGACACGATCGAGATGATCGGGTTCGACATGGACTACACGCTCGCGCTGTACCACCAGGATCGGCTCGAGCAGCTGTCGATGGAGCTCACGCTGCAGAAGCTCGTCGACAAGCACGGCTACTCGGCCGAGATCCGCGGGCTGTCGTACGACCCGCGCTGGGCGATCCGCGGCCTGGTCGTCGACAAGAAGTACGGCAACGTGTTCAAGATGGACCGCCACGCCTATGTCGGTCGCTGCTACCACGGCTTCCGCGAGCTCGACCACGACGAGCGCAAGCTGGCCTACCGCAACGAGAAGATCAACCTGTCGAGCGACCGCTACGAGTGGATCGACACGCTGTTCGCGCTGCCCGAGGCGGTGATGTACACGACGCTGGTCGACTGGGCCGATCGCCAGGCCGGCACGGTCGACTACGACAAGCTGTTCACCGACATCCGGACCGCGATCGACGAGGCCCACCGCGACGACACGCTGAAGAGCGTGATCAAGGCCGACCTGCCGGCGTTCATCGTCAAGGATCCGATGCTCGGCGAGGTCCTGCACAAGTTCCGCAGCTCGGGCAAGAAGCTGTTCCTGCTCACCAACTCGCTCTACGACTACACCGCGGTGGTGATGAGCTACCTGCTCGACGGCGAGCGCAAGGCGTACCCGTCGTGGCGCAACTACTTCGACATCGTGATGGTCGGCGCCGGCAAGCCGGCGTTCTTCAACGAGCTGCGGCCGTTCGTCCAGATCGACGCGGCGACCGGCGCGCCGCTGGGCAACGGCAACGGCGAGGCGATCAAGCACCTGGCGCGCGACAAGGTCTACCAGGCCGGCAACGTGGTCGCGTTCGAGCAGATCACCGGGATCAAGGGCGAGCAGGTGCTCTACATCGGCGACCACATCTACGGCGACATCCTGCGGCTGCGCAAGCAGCACATGTGGCGCACCGCGATGGTGCTGCAGGAGCTCGAGCGCGAGATCTCGGTCGGCGATCGGCTCGAGGCCCAGATCAAGGACCACGACCTGCTCGATCGCCGCCACCGAAACCTCGAGTCCGAGATCGACTACCAGTCGCTGCAGCTCAAGAAGATCCAGCGCGTGCTCGACGACGCCGCCACGGCGCCGGCGCTGCGGGCCCGGCTCGAGGAAGCGCGCAAGCTGACCCGGCAGTCGGTCGACTCGCTGCGCGCACGCGCCGGCCTGATGGACGCCGAGGTCGACTCGCTCGAGGCCCGGATCGACCGGGCCTACAACTCGCACTGGGGCTCGTGCCTGCGCGAGGGCAACGAGAACTCGCGGTTCGGCGAGCAGGTCAACGACTACGCCGACCTCTACACCTCGCGGGTCTCGAACTTCGGGCCGTACTCGCCGCTGCGCTACTTCCGCGCGCCGCGCCGGCCGATGCCGCACGAGATCTGACGGTCGGTCGGGCGCTACGGCGGCGGCGGCGGCGCGGCCGGGCTTCGCGGCAGCGCCGGCGGCGGCGTCACGCCGAGCCAGCGGGCGAGCACGGTCGCGATCCGCGCCATCGGGATCGTCGTGGCGTCGGGGCCGGCGAGCGCGGCGTGCGGGGTGCGGCCGGGGGCCAGCATGATGACCGGCACCAGCCGATCGTAAGGCTGGAGCGAGCCGTGGCCGGTCGCGATCGGCTCGTCGGCGTCCTGCATCACCCAGCCGCTGGCCGGCATGTAGACGACCTCGCCCGAGCGCTCGGGATCGAGGGCGCTGCAGACCAGGAGCGCGTCGCCGGTGCGGGTCTCGCAGCGGCCCCAGAAGTCGGCGCTCTTCTCGACCCGCGCCAGGCCGGGGAACGAGCGCAGCGCGTAGACGATCTTGGTCACCGCGATCCCGAGCTCGCGCGGCTTCTGCGCCAGCGCGGCCTTCGACAGGTACACGGTCGGGAACTTGGCGGCCGCGATCCAGTCGCCGGGCCCGAGCTCGGCGATCGCCGCGCGGTTGGCGGCGTCCTTGATCTGCGCGTACGAGATCCGCCCGCCGTGGAGCGACTCGGGCATCGGGCTCGCGCCGTGATCGCTGGTCGCGAGCAGCGCCCAGCGGCCGGCGCCGACCCGGACATCCAGATCGGCGAGGAACCGATCGAGGCGGCGATCGAGCCTGAGCTCGGCGTCCCAGGCCTCCCACGACTCGTGGCCCCAGGCGTGGCCGATGTAGTCGTGCGCCGACAGGCTGACGACCAGCAGATCGGCGTGGTCGTCGGCGCCGAGCTGCTCGCGATCGATCGCCGCGGTCGCGGTATCGAACACCAGGTCGTTGCCCAGCGGGACGGCGAAGATCGCGTCGGCCGGGCTCGGGGTCTGGTCGAGCGCGTGCGGAAACGTCGGTCCGAGGCCCTTGATGCCGGTCTCGCCGGGCGTGTCGTCGGCCACGCCGGCGAGCCGGGCGGTCTCGGGCAGCGGCGTCCACACGTCGTGGAGGTGCGCGGCGATCGGCTGCGCGGCGTTCCACTGCGCGAGCCAGGCCGGCGGGGTGAGGCTGGTCCAGGCGACGCGCCGCGGGTCGTACCAGATCGCGGTGCCGGCGTGGCCCAGCGGCAGGATCGCGGCGCGGTCCTTGAGGCTGACGCTCACCGCCTTGCCGCCGGCCTTCGCGGCGGCGATCGCGTCGCCGAGGCCGGGGACGCGCAGCCACTTGGCCGTCGCCGCGCCGTCCTCGGCCTCGATCGCCTTGAGCGGCCGCTCGACGTCGCGGTGCCACCAGTCGTTGGCCAGGATCCCCGAGCGGTAGGGCGGCTCGCCGGTGCCGAGCAGCGCGTGGCCGACCGCGGTGATCGTCGCGACGTAGGGGTACTGGCCGACGTGCCACTCGCCCTCGCGCAGCAGCCGGGCGATGCCGCCGGTCAGCGCGCCTCGCTTGGCCTCGAGCGACCACTCGGGCCACTGATCGATCACCAGCAGCACCACGAGCCGCGGCTCGGTGCCGGGCCGCGGCGTATCGGCGGCGCGCTGCGGCGGCGGTGACGCGGGGGCGGCGCAGGCGCCGAGGTCGGCGACGACGACGAGGGCAGCGAGGGCGGCGGCGGCGCGGGGCACGTCGCGCGCACGATACCGCGGACCCGCGCGCCGGGCTGGCAGATCGTCAGCCGAGCAGCGACGACAGCAGCTCGACCAGGCCGGTGGCGCGGGTCCGGGCCATCGGCAGCTCGGCGTGGCCGCGCGCCGCGTCGCGGGCCTGGGCGAGCTCGCGGCGGGCCGCCTCGCGCAGCCGATCGATCTCCTTGCGCTCGGCCTTGTCGAGCCCGCCGTTCATCACGAACTCGATCACCAGCGGCAGCTCGCCGGCGTCGAAGAACGTGCCGTGGGTGCGGCAGACGTCGATGATGATCCCGGTGCCGGCGGCGAACAGCCGGCGGTTCATCACCACGTGGCACACCGGGCACGGCAGGTACATCTTCTGGCCGGCCGCCGGCACCGGTTTGGGCTCGCTGCGCGGCAGCGCGCCGAGCAGCGCGTC